>Ga0214919_10000012_pt1 | contig 306671 bp, 242 predicted proteins | sample LL1503_MetaG_FD_177994 | JGI IMG/M metagenome (GOLD analysis project Ga0214919, IMG submission 177994) | Freshwater microbial communities from Lake Lanier, Atlanta, Georgia, United States - LL-1503 | ecosystem: Environmental > Aquatic > Freshwater > Lake | place: USA: Georgia | collected... | reverse complement strand
CGATTCTCCGATTTTATAAACCAGGTTACCATAAATTTTTACAATTGTCTAAACCAAGAATATGTACCTCATGGTACAATATATTGCATTCTTGGTACATATTCTTGTTTTATGAATTCTTAGGAAAAGACTTGGTAGGTAATTTTTGAAATGGCCGATTCTCCGATTTTATAAACCAGGTTACCATAAATTTTTACAATTGTCTAAACCAAGAATATGTACCTCATGGTACAATATATTGCATTCTTGGTACATATTCTTGTTTTATGAATTCTTAGGAAAAGACTTGGTAGGTAATTTAAAAAATTGATTATTTTACACCGTATATATTTGAATTATATACAGATTCACACAACCAACCATCATATTTAATCATATAATAAATGCAAGTAGAATATATTTATTGTATTCTCGAGAGAGAATTTACTAATTCTTCCGAAAATATTTACAAAATTGGTAAAACAAAACAGTCTAATATTGATCGTTTCAAACAGTACAGTAAGGGTAGCATTTTATTGTTTCATATGATTTCAACCGATTGTAGTGCTGACGAAAAACAAATTATTAAATTATTCATACAAAAATATATCCAGAGAACAGAAATTGGTAGAGAGTATTTTTCTGGAGATATAAATAATATTATACGTGATATATTCGATATAGTATCAAAATATAATAAAAATAATACAACGAAAGAACATAAGTGTGAAATTTGTAATTATTCAACAGAATATCAATGGGTATATAATAAACATATTACATCTGAACGACACAATGAAATGATTAATAAATCGTGTGATTTTACACATAATTGTAAAATTTGTCAAAAAAAATATAAGACCAATTCCGGTTTATATAAACACGTAAAAAAATGTAAAATGACATTACGCTTCACATAAATACGAATGCTACCGTTCTACGAACGGTAGCACTGTTGTTTAACCTCTATTCGGGGCGGATTATAATGAATTTTACATGATTTTTCTCATATAATATGCTTTACAATTACTATTTATGATAGGCTTGTCAGTTTCTAAAACGAATCCTTGTGATTTATACCAATTTAATAATCGTGTGTCACCAACAGCAATGAGAGATAAACAATCGTATTTTAGGTTATTTGCATGTTTTTCAACCAATTCGAGTAACAATTTACCGTCTTTGGAATTGGTTCGTGAACACACCAATGTAATATCTATATTGGTAAATAAAGGATTAGGTAATAATTTACATAAAACGAAACTATAAGCATGTTGTTCTGTCTGGCAAGGGGCACACGGAACGTGTAGCCTCTTCACTACTAACTTCGAAGGTGGCTCTGCCACCGTAGAAGTTTGGCGTGTTTTTCTTTGTCCCATTTGTGCTTTGACTGATGATCGAATAAATCCGAAATCATAATCTTTCAAACGGTCTTTGATATAATCTATGCCAATTTTTTCTTGACAAATTTCATCACCCTGTTCTCGTATGAGTTTTTCTATAATATTAGATGTTTTACGTTCAAACTCTTCCGGTGACCTACGGTCACCTTCTGAGTTAGTAGTGCATAGGCTTACAGCCCCCTTGCCAAAATATTCAAAATGTTTGGGTAATTCCATCGCAATAATTATTTAACCTGCTAATAATGTGTATATATCACCTATACACATTATTCAATTTTTACGAAGACCCCCTTATCTACATAAAGAGTATACTATATCATCTACTACGACTATGACACCATTGAATCCTGCTTCTGTTTATGTTCGTGATAATACCAATACCATACAATATATCAAAACGATACACGCATTTGCCAGTGTGGGTATGTGCTATAACGTGACTTTCATTTTGTTACATATTTCAGCAGTTGCCCCATTCGCCCCTCTCTTTGGGTTAGCCACAGGATGTGCGACTATCTATCTTTTTTCGAACGGATACAGATAATATTTTATGTATATTTGTAAAAATGTGTTGAAGCCCCGAAAGGGTGATAAGCGTGGTATGTCGTGAAACCCGAAATTACATTTTGGCAAGGGGCTGTAAGCCTCTGCACTACTAACTCAGAAGGTGACCGTAGGTCACCGGAAGAGTTAGAAGTGAATATATCATCGTCAGTTCGTTCGCGGATAGTGAATCATTTAGAAATTTGGAAAGATGACAAAGAGTTTTGTTCGATTGAAACTATACAATCCATATTAGATAACGATAAATATCATCATATCGATATTTTTGAAAAAGCATATAACGAAATAAGTATAATGTTGTATCAAAATATGTGGAATAAATATCTAACAGAAGAAATAAAAAATTCCATGTGTTGACCCCCTAGACAATCAATATAATACCGTTCTATAATGTATATATGAGTAATTTTGAAATATTTTCTTATGTAAAATCGTGTTTATGTTGTTGTAATGATGAATCACAAGTGCAACCGTGCCATAAAAAAAAGAAGTATACACAACCTCAGACATTGTATCAACGTGTATCGATGTTATTACCGTCTGAAGAATTTACTTTCAAGAAAACATGTGAACTAATATTTCCCAAATCAGATATACATTATCATAATACGGAACATGCAATTTTACCGGTAATGATAACGAAAGACGGTAAAATGTTCCAAGACAAACGGGCAAGAAAAATATATTAGTCAAAGTACATTCCGTGTGCCCCTTGCCAAACTCATCCGGTGACCTTCGGTCACCGGATGAGTTAGTAGTTGTAGGCTTTTCAGCCCACTGACCAAACACGTCAGGTTTATCTAACCGATGAGATCACACATGATGATCGTATAGGGCTTTGAGGTTCGTACCATATCCCTCGGACAATTTATAAAACAAATCCGGATAGTCTTTCATCATTTCAGTAAAAATGACTTGATCGGACCCGCATCGCCAGTCATTGTACATGTCGTTACACACATCCACATATTCTTGAAATAATTCATAGATACGATCAACCATGTCACGATGAATAATATAAACCGTCCCAGAAAAATTATGATAATCATCCTCCAGCATCGGATCACTATAACAAAATTTATCATGAGGTAGACTATGAATGTCTTTCAGATTCAAACGAACAGGTGGTGGAGGATCATCACGGTATACACAGGCACCGGCATCACACCATATATAAAATTCGGTGGGTGGACTATTGTCTTTGACTAATTTCATTAAATGTATTTTTTCATGCCATATTTTTCCTAATTCGACAGAAGGAACGTGTACAGGGTGAGTCCAACGCGGATTATAATATTGATTGGAATGAAACCCCGAAAGAGGATATTTGATATATGCGGTAGGTAAATCACCACGAAACCCTTTGATATAATCGATACCCTTTTGATCTTCACAGAAAAAATAGGTCATCTGGTTAATTTTGAGAGAATTATGAAACCATTGATGGTATTTGTGATGAGAATGTTTATTAGGTACCAACCAATACCCTGAAATAATGACAATATTATCTATACTCATTCGTACAATGAATGATTATAGAAGAACATATTATATCTTTTCGTGAATGAATTTACGAAACAGTTTTCGGTATATGTTTTGTAGTCGGTCGTATTTCATGTTGAATTTACCGTTGATACAGGTAGGATCAATGTTATCCACAATTTTTTTGTCTTGTAACATGGCAATATACATCATACCATACATGAATAAATCACCAAGTGGTTTGAACAAAGGAGGAACCCAAAAATTCCGATATACCTTGGTGAACATACGGGTTTTATTATTACCAATGGGTAGAACGGATGCTACCACGGTTTTAACATATTTATCAAAAATAACACGTGAAATGGTAGTATGGGGTAGGATAAATTCATTTTCAATCGTAACCACCTCGGACCCAAAGATAAATTTGGCAATGGTCTGATTACTGGTTTTGTACAAATAACGTGATTGATAATGATATGGGAAATCGTCCAATAAGGTGGGTGGATCTTCACGAATAGGGGCAGGGTGATCGATATTACCAAATGTATGTGTAAACGGTATATGCATTAAATCCAGAATATTTTCACTTAATACGCGAGAATAGCACAGATAATCCATTTGTAAAAACACTGGACGGAACATACGCCTACTGGCTTCGGGTTCAGAATAAATTGTATCAAGTAAATGTTTGGTTGTATCCGTCGCATTTGAAGGTAAAATATTCAAATAAACCCACCCGTTTTTTTCCAAGATATCAAATTTGGTAACAGAGTAACATGATACATATTTGGTGATTTGTATACCGGGTACAACCACTAATGTACCATTGGTATCAAATTCGTAACCGTGATACGGACACGCAATACGATCATGTATAATTTTGCCATTGGACAAAGAAGCACTACGGTGACTACATGTATCTTGTAATGCATGAAGATGACCTTCCACCGATCGCCATACTACGTACAACTTGTCCCATACTTGTATTTTATGTAATTTGTTGGGTAAAAATTGGGTAGTTTCTCCTATTACATACCAATATAATGATTTATTGAGTAGCGGTGGTATATTGACGTTCGATGATTGTAATGATACAGTTGACAAGGGGGGCTGAAAGCCTCCTTCACTACTAACTCTGAAGGTAGCTTTGCTACCGGAAGAGTTTGACGAATCGGTGGTATTCAGTGTGTTTTTGCATGAACATTTGGTGGAGATGTCAAAATCATCGGGTTGCGAAGAGGGCAGAATACCTTCAACTACTAACTTAGAAGGTGGCAAAGCCACCGGAGAAGTTAGGCGTAACCAAGATGATGCAAAACCGTGAAATGTAATAAATGCACTCGATTCGAATAACCCGAATAATAGCAGACAATAATTTACAAACATGAAAATATATATAACCGTTATATGATTACCAATACAAATTCTATGTCATTATCCCCACAAAGACATTCGCAATGAATGACCTAAATGATGATTATGATATTCAATTTTATTGATACAATTGGTGAACATTTGCGAAAATGCATGTTTAATGATAAAATCTCCGAAAGATTGTATATTATGAATGGAATAATGGAATACAAAAATGTTAGAAATATTATGTGATTTTTTGTCTGTTGAAAGTCTGGTGCGGTTAGATCGCTGGGAGGCATCGTGAACAGTTTGGTCAGTGGGCAGAATGCCTACAACTACTAACTTCGAAGGTGGCAGAGCCACCGGAGAAGTTTGTTGTATTTTATGTGTGTTACACCATTCCAAGAAATCTTCCATATGAAACATACAGATGGCTTTCAATACAAAGTAAGCGAATACAGGTGCAGTATTTTCACGGTAAGGTTGTCCTAATAAAAGGTCTTGGTACGAAATATGTTGATGGTTTAATACTTTGATACATTGTATCAAAGCCCAAACTTTTTCGTAATAGATACTTTTTTCAACTATTTGAGAAACTTGACGCGTATAGGTAAGTTGATGGGTAGTATAGTAAACATTAATTAAAATGATTAATATTTCGGCCCACGTTTCCGTATAGGCTTCTGTTAGGTCAATATTATTAGAAGGAACCCCAGAAAAAACAATATGATGTATTCGATTGGATGTTTTGGAATAATCGTACCCGGCAAAATCCAACCCCATGGCATGCATAGTTTCGTGAATGAATACTTTGAACCATTCTTCTTCGCGGTAAATATAAATTTCATTGGTAGGTTTACATGGGTATGAAAATGCATTATTAATACAATTCACATCCAATGTAATCGTTTTGGCGGGTAATTTTTTACACAATTTGGTCATATATAAATAAATGGTGAGATCCTTACTACAACTATCTGAAACGAATGTATCCAAATAGGAAAGCCATTGGTATATTTTTTTCAGAATTTTATGTACAGATCGTTTGGTGCTTTTATGTGGAAACCATATGTATAATAAAACCGACCGTCCTGAAGGTAATACAAACGCAGTTTTACTATGTTCGCCCTTGTCCATCGTATGAATATAATCACGTATTTCCTCTGGAATAATTGAAAAGTTTTCACCTTGTATGTATTTGGTAGTTTTTTCTAAAAAATTAGGTTGAATACTTGGTGGTATCGGTTTTGAAAAACTGTGAACAATGTCTTCATACAATGTTTTTAAAAGTGAGTCTCTTATATCGGATTTCAAACGTGGTATGGGCATAGATTGACATATTTGATCACATATTATATATTGATCCATTGGTATACAATATATGATATAATATTTGTATGTGTATATCAAACTTCTCCGGTGGCTCTGCCACCTTCGAAGTTAGTAGTGAAGAGGCTGATCTGTTTCCTAGAATCGGCAAAGCCGATTCCTTGCTTCGGACTTAGTAGTTCGGTGCGTTCCGCACCTTGCCCAATACAAAAATTGATTAAAGATATAGTGTATACGAAATGTGACGTAAACAAAAAAATGGGTATCAAACATTTGAATCGATATTTAATAAATAAGTGTAGTAAAAATTCAATAAAACGTATTTCCTTACAATATTTGTCAGGTAAAACAATAGTAATTGATGCGTTTATCTATATATATAAATATTTAGGTGACGATAAATTAATAGAAAATACGAATCAGCTCGTGATGTTATTCAAGCAATATAAAATCACACCGATTTTTGTATTTGATGGTAAACCACCCGAAGAAAAAAAATCCCTGTTATTACAAAGACGAGAAAAAAAGAAAGAGGCCGAAATGAAATACAAAGAAATAATCAATCAAATAGAGACCGGCTTAGATCGTTCCAAAGAATTAGATACACAATTGGCATGTTTGAAAAAACAGTTTTTAAAAGTCGATTTTGAACATATACAATGTGTAAAATCGATTTTGCGTGAATATGGTGTGAACTTCATTGATGCTCCGGGTGAATCGGATCAAATTTGTGTACAATATGTGAAATCGAACAAAGCGTGGGCGTGTATGAGTGATGACATGGATATGTTTGTATATGGTACTCCGCGGGTTTTACGTGAATTGTCGTTGACAACACATAGTATAGAATTTTATAATTTATCATCGATATTGGGGGATTTGCGTATGGATATTCGTACGTTTCGGCAAATCATGGTGTTATCCGGAACAGATTATAATACGAATGATAAGGTTTCATTACACGAAACATTAAAATGGTATAATGATTATCGTAAATCGTGTTCAAAACCGGTGGCGAATCAAGATTTTTACAGTTGGTTATTACGAAACACCAAATATATCCAAGATTATAGTAAATTAATGAAGGTATACGAAATGTTTGATTTACCAGAAGTGTAAACTCTATTACACCATTGAAAACTGAACCGAACGCCCGAACGGATGACTTCGGGAACGAAGTGGCAAGGGGCTGATCTGTTTCCTCAGAATCGGCTTTGCCGATTCTAGGAAACGAATGTAGAAAACGTACCGAACCGCTTTGCGGTTCTAAACGTTTTGCTACAAAGCCTCTTCACTACTAACTCGGTAGGCGACTTTATTGGAACATAAGCCGGACGAGTTTGGATACATCAATAACATATATAGATCAAATACCACTACCATAATCTCCAAACGGTGCATCCCGGTTGTTGTATATAGCATGACACATGAAAGCAAATCCCATAAACATAATGGCCATATCCGTGGGTAACTGACTACTTACGAGACCAACACCAACAAAGAAAATAACTTCTCTCAGCATGATCACTATAGTATAAGTGTAAGTGTATTTTCTATATTTTTTACACCATAGAGGCGATATAGGATCCACGGTAATCTTCGATACCAGTATGGGTTAAATTGACACTCACATCCGCCCAAACTTCACCGTTAATACGAAGCCACCGTTCACAAAAAAGCCAATCTTCGGAGAAATAGTGGCCATCTTCCACACGACAATCAAATAGTGCATACGCAAATTCATTTTCAGACGGATTCAAGAAATTTACATCGTCCACATATTTCGTTTCAGCATAGGCTTTGAACATTGCTTCAATGGTGAGACGCTGAATTAACATAAACCCAGTAGGAATATGCCTTACTTTGGAAAGATTATTCTCAATTTGCATATATGTGCTCAAATAATTCACATTGTATTTCAACAAATTCGATTGAATCGCCATTTCATCACTCAAACAATTGGAAAGATTGGAATTATTTTTCTTAGCAATGATCGTTTGAACCATGTTGGTATTGTAAGGATTTAACGGGTCGTGAATCAATTTACCCCAATCGTAACGCTTAAGTGGATAAATACCACCGACCAATGGTTTGTCACTAACGATCATTTTCAAAATATCAATCGGATTCCACGCGATATCATTATCAATAAACATCATATGGGTGGTATCGGGATCTGACATGGCACGGGCAATGAGATTATTTCGGGCTCTTGGTACGAGACTATCACTTTTACAGAATTCAAATTTGATTGGAAATTGAAAATGCTGAAACAATTCCATCGTGGCAACCATCGATTGTATATAATTCACATAACACATACTACCATAACAGGGGGTTAGTACATATAATTTGGATTTATTTTTTTGTAAATAATTGACAATACGTGTGGTCATTTCGTCAGCGTTTAACGAGTCAATTTTGGTAAGATGTGTAAGTTGTGTTGTGGTGTTGGGTAATGGTGTGTTGAGATTTGCGTCTTCACTCTGGTCCTCTTCATGACCTTCTGATAATTTGTATTTGATGGTATTGTTATTCATGATAAACTATATGATGTAGACACAAACAAGTGTTTATATTTGTTTTGCAAAATCACAAAAATTGATTCGCCATTTTGGTTATAAAGAAAGTAACATCCAAATAATTAAAAGAACACATTCTGAAACAATGTCAAAGATGATTGCCCCCATGAGTATCTATGTACCCCATATCGATGCTTCCTATACGTTTGAATACGTTGCTCACGAGTTTGAGCACGTATTTGAAATTGGAAGTGTTGAACGTATCGAGGCGGTTCCACGTGTGAACCAGAAAGACGGTCATGCTTACTATGCGTATTTCATCTACTTTTCCAAGTGGGGTAATGGTTACAATGCACAATTTCTGAGAAATCAGTTGATCGAAGGTAAGCAAACATCTATGTATTATTTGATAGATCGTTACTGGAAGGCGTGTCCAAATACGAGTGAAGTGGCGAATTTGCCGATGCCAGAACATGTTACATTGGTAATGTATGTTCCTGATGTATATTTACATTATTCGGGGAATGATACGATGAACCGCGATATTTCACACGTGATGGAATCATTTGAGTTTGGCGACGTATCCCCGAATTCGATTGAGTTATTGGAAGACGAATCCAAATGTACCGAGGATTATGCGGGTTTTGCGAAAGAAATCATTGGTGAAGAATATGTTGGTGATTATCGTGCGGTAATTGTGAATTTTAACTATTGGTTTCATAGTAAAAATGCACATGAGGTTCAAAAGCAATTGGAAACTGATGGACATATTGTGATTTCTACTAACTTTTCGCACTATTCCGATATGAATTGGTTAGTGATGAAATATCATGATAGTGATAAAAAAAGTGGAGCGAACCCTTATATTTGGTATTCGGACCCAGCCAAATATCAAACCCATAACAAACACGTATATTTAGATTAGGTGTACTTCAGTCACTGTGCAAAGGCATTTTGGTCAGTGGGCTGAAAAGCCTACAACTACTAACTCTGAAGGTGACCTACGGTCACCGGAAGAGTTTGCCCCCATGTCATATGCAGGTATGTTACTATTAGTATAGTTTGTTGTTGTTTTGTGATTTTGTAAAAATACTAAAAAGTATTTTTTTTGTGGCTTAGAATGTGTCTACATGACTTCAGATAACAATAAAGGAATACAATTATCAATAAAACGAATAATGACAGGTTGTCCTTCGATCAAATCTCCGAACATTGATCGTGCGGTATGTACTACTTTACGACCGAACGAAGGATTAAACGTATTAAAATCATGTATTTTTCGTTTGAACAATTTACGATATTTATTTTTTTTACTAGGAATGAGTGAATACATCGATATGAAATACAAATATAAATAGGGTTTCATAATAAAAAGAAGTTTTTTTCTGGGAAAATCCGTATGAATCGTAATCGTTGGACAATGTTCATCAATCATATCAATAATGTCATCGTATAATTCATCGTCGGGACGATTTATTATATATTCTTTTATCGCATATTCACGTATAAGGTATTCCTTTTCTAATACAAAATTTTCCAAAACAAACCCGCAATCATGGTATGCATCAATTAGTTCAGAAATTTTCATGTGTCCATCTTTTATATAAAAATAGATATTGTATAAATCATGATATGCGAATGCTATCTTATTGTATGGGTTTGAGCATACTAATGGTTTTGCAAAGAAATCGAAAGTATTACCAAGTGAAGTATTCAGTAATCGAATCAGATCGACTCTACTAAAAAAATACTTTGCGCCGTTTTGTATAAGCATAAATGGTTGTTGTTTGGTATGTTTGATTATGGAATGTAAATCATTAAAATTAGGAATAAATGGATTTAATACAAGATCACATGTGTTGTGTGGTGGTATTTTTTTAACCCGGTATAATCGTGCTAATAATGAAAATCCACGATAGATTTGATATGCTTTACCAAATATTATTTGGAATTGTTGTTTGTCATCTTCCGTATAAAACATATTATTGAGTAAATTAGACAAATAATTGAATTTAGTAGCGATGGTGGATGTTCCCATACAATTACAAACATACATAGCCGTAATCATTCTATAATAAATACTGTATTTGTCCGAATGAACATAATGATCAATGATGGTAGAAATTTTATGAAATTTGCTCGTACGAAGTTCGTGAACAGATGTTTCCGAATCGTCTTCGATCACAAATATAGGCTTTAATATAGTAAATATTGGCAAGGGGGGCTGAAAGCCTCCTTCACTACTAACTTCGAAGGTGGCAGAGCCACCGGAGAAGTTTGGTTGAATGTTATTGGATGCGTCTGATTCTGCATATAAAGATTGTAACATATTTTTTGTCAAAATATAATAAAATGTTGACATTTATCGGGTGAATCGTTCTATACACTATGTAATTATAGAACGATACTTTTATACTATTTTTATTTTGTTTTAGGTTTAGGTTTGATAATAATTTATGCCACTACGGGAGCGGATTCAGAAACAGCAGGCGCATCCACCTTCAAGAAGTGGTGTTTCATGTATCTCTGGAGATTGAAATATGTAAGACTGTCACCGGGTTGAAGTTTGAGAAGAGTGCTCAATTTAGAATCGGCATTGATTTGACGACCATTCTTCTCGTCTTGAAGACTGTTCACGCGAATATAGTTATTGATTTCCTTACTCACTTCAGTTCGGGCCATTTCAGAACCAGCAGGTTTGCCAAGGAAGGTGGCTAGTTCATCACTGACCAAACAGGGGCGGACAAATCCCGAAGGTTTGCGGTTACCAGAACGCTTGTTTCTGCGGTTGGAAACTTTCTGGGCGGTTTTGTGCTCCTTGAGCACCACCTTTTGAAGTGCCTTAAATTGCGCCTTAAGATTGGCATGAAATCCTGCGACTTCTGTAATTTTAACACCAAATGCATTAAGAAGTTCAACCAAATCATCGGCGACAACTGCTACCACTTCATTGACAGGGGCGTCCTTAGACACTTCTGTGGTGGGAGCTACTGGTTCGACAGTCTTGGCAACCGCCTTTTTGGGTGCGGATTTTTTAACTTCAGTAGTAGAAGTCACAACGGGGGTAGAGGCAACAGTGGCGGTGGTGGAAGGTGTGGTTTGTTTGGACGCTCTTACCATGGTATGGAAGTATACATAATAATAGGATTCGTTTTTATATTACTTTATTAAAAAACACTATTTGTGTTTTTTGTAATAAAAACACACTCGTATCTGGTTTGATTATTTAACTTTTTGAATGCGTAGAAATTACCCATATATAATCTTTAGGAAAAAGATAAAAATAACCACATTTGATGGTTTTTACGGTGTAAAACCTCAATAGTGTATATGAGTATAGCAATAAATAAAACCCAACATATTCCAGAACGTTATGCGCCAAAAAGTATAACTAGAAAAGATCGCGAAAAACAGTTAATTAGTTTGCGTAAATCTAGAAAATTATACAAAAAAGGCCAATATTATACTCGACCGAAAATCGCATCTTTTCCCAACAAAAAATCGCATCATTTAGCCAACGCATACAACATATACGGCGTAAACAATATGACGCCCACACGAAAATTGGCAAATGCGACCAAATGCAATATAAAAACATTGAAAAAAATTATGAATAAAGGAGAAGGTGCCTATTTTTCAAGCGGTTCACGACCGTCACAAACCGCACAATCGTGGGGATATGCGCGACTAGCTTCGGCGCTTACCGGAGGTAATGCGAGTATCGTGGATTTTCATTTGTTGAACGAAGGATGCCAAACAAATAGTTTGGCGTTAAAATTGGCCAAACTCGTCCGGCGACGTAGTCGCCTTCGAAGTTAGTAGTTGTAGGCTTTTCAGCCCACTGACCAAACGAACCTGTCGTAAACAAAACAAATGTCAAAAATATATGTAAAATTAGGTCTTTACCGTTTGTTTTACTGTGTCGATAATTTGGCTTTAGCACAAACATCGCAAATATACACCACATATGGGGGCAAATTATTACCAAAATCAGATAATGTGACATGAATACTATTGGACGAACAATCGATAGAATACGTACTGGACTGTAATATTCCACTGGTATCGCGTTCAACATTTATGGCAGAAATATCATACGAAGAATGATTACCACTAGTATCCGTAATATCAACATTTAATATGGGTTCACTACCACTGATATCAATGACAGAAGCAGAAATGTCACATATAGTTTGATTACCACTAACATCCGTAATAGTATCCACTATATGTAATATGGGTTCACTACCACTGATATCAATGACAGTAGCAGAAATATCACAGGTAGTTTGATTACCACTAACATCCGTAATAGTATCCACTATATGTATGAATTCATTACCACTGATATCAATGACGGTAGTAGATACATTTGTATAGGTACATAGTGATGGTATTAAAACATCAGGAATAAAATCTATCGGAAATTCGAAAGGAGTAGACTCTGGCATGTGGATTTCAGTAACATCGCCTAGCATAATTTTATGTATATCACAAATAAATTCGTTGAAATACTTGGAAACGCTGTTCGAATGAGTTTGATCGTGCGTTACTTGAAACAGGGTAGAAGATGGGTAAGGATAATCGTATTCATATATATGAATTGATTTAGGGTGTATTCCACTGATATCCGTCATAGATAAATCGACTGGGTGTCCGTGATGGAAATAATACCAATTTAAAGAAGCGTCTATGGTTTTCACATGTAATACTGTAATCTCGTGTGTAAAAAGCCCCTTGCCAAACTCTTCCGGTGACCGTAGGTCACCTTCTGAGTTAGTAGTTGTAGGCTTTTCAGCCCACTGACCAAACTCTTCCGGTGACCGTAGGTCACCTTCTGAGTTAGTAGTTGTAGGCTTTTCAGCCCACTGACCAAACTCTTCCGGTAGCAAAGCTACCTTCAGAGTTAGTAGTGAAGAGGCTGAAAGCCTCTTGCCACTTACATCATGAATCATGTTATTTGAACCATCATGTGGGTGTATATGCCATCCGATATCTCTTGATAAATTTCGACTTATATCGTTTGTGGATAAATCAGACGGTAACATATGCCAGCCCCAAGCATCATGATAAGGATATATATGTAATCCGTACGTAATATTACTTACATCACGGTAAGAAGGAAGATGCCACCCACTTACGTCATGATAAGGGTGAATATTATCCATATATGGATGTATGTGTAACCCACTAATATCTGGATAAGTATGAATATGTTGCCCACTAATATCATGATAAGAATGAATATATTGCCCACTAATATCGATCGTAGATATATTCACTTTATCAATACGATTTTCACCGCTTATATCCATAATAATCATCGAATTGTCTGAATGAAAATGGATTTTTGGATTGATTAAAAAGGTAGTATTCCCAAATACAACCTTGAGATAATCGGATCGATCATGAATAATAGGCGTCGTTGGTTCCATAAAATATATGGTTTAACGATATAAACTAAGTAAATATTTGATTAAATCAAAAAAAAATAACAAGATTTTTCGGTTGTAAATTACAATAGTAATTTACAACTATACATAGTGACGACAAGTCGTTCCACCGTAAAACCCTCGAATGCCAACTATTATATTGAGTGAAGAATATGTACAAAGTTATTAGTATATGATACATCACTGTACAAAGGATATACAGTTTCAGTGTTTACAATATTTTTATTATCATTGTTTGAAAAAGAATTACCAAACTTCTCACTTAGCCTATGGCCTCCAGAGAAGTTAGTAGGACTACTCGGTACGGAAGCCCCTTGACAATTTTTTCGTATACATCCGCGTTTATGTGCGGCAAGTGCTTTCAAGTTATTCGCATTAAAAATTTTACAAATATCACAACGATGACCGTTTTTAGGAATGGGTGTGGTAAATTTAGAAGACAAATATTTATCCAGGGAAGGAAATTGAAATTCTTCAATTTGTGACACCAATTTTCGTTGACTCTCGCGTATATTTTGTATAATGTTTTCTTTTTGTGAAACAAACAATTGGTATTCTTTGTTAATTTCGTCTAACATATTTTTATCGATGATTTCACATTGATCATTTTCTCCTTCAGAAACGGTACGATTTGCATTCATATATTGTTTCATTTTGGAAGACAATTGGTCAATGATATCCACCGCGGATTTAATTTTGTCAGGATTGTATTCGACAAAATGAATATATACTAACAAATATCCTTCATAATTTTCGATATGAAAATTGGGCTTAGAAAAAAACCCACTATTGTGTGATATTAACACACCGTGTGTATGATGTTGTTTCATAATATCAATAAATGTAGAAATTTCTTCGATCGATACATTGGTTTCACCAGTTTTACTTTCAAACATAATTTTTGGGTTGTTCGCACGTTTCATGATATATATATGATTAGGTGAATCATCGGATACTCGTTGTGTGGTGGAAGATCTTGGTAAAGGGTTGAATGCCACTGAACTACTAACACTGAAGGTAGCTTCATTGGAACACAAACCGGAAGAGTTTGGCTGTTTGTGTACTCTGAAAATTTCCGATGTAGGAAAAATACGACTAATAATATTGTTGATTTGATTACGTTGTATGATCGTGGGTGGTTGGTTAGAAACGGCAGGTGGTGTAATTTGGTTTATGATGGTGGGAGGACTATTGGTGCGAAGATATTCACCAAGATCTTTGGAAACCTTTTCTTGTGTGCCGTAAGTTTTCATGGTGATATCCTTGATATTTGCAAGATTCGAGTGAATACGTTCTTCACTCGACGAAATATAGGAATATATGGGTTGTTGTATATTTTGTATCATTTGGTTGGATTTAATTTCGAAATGATTGATAAATTCACTAATAATGTTATTATTGTCAATTAAATTTGACGATTGCGAATGGTGTAACAGTTTCTGTGTATCTTCTGCGATCGAGTTATGGAAAAAACGAATAGAGTCCTGTATTTGTTGATAACAAGGATACTGACTTTTGGGTACTACTTCGTTAATCATGATAGTGGTTTTATCAATTAATTGATTATTGTTTCGTTCTAATATGGGGAAGATATGCTCAACGGTCTCTTGATTGACAATAATTCGAAGTTCTTTAATATAATCATTTCGTAAATCTACACAACTTTTTACTACCTGTGATATCATATTATTATTATTATTATTAATCGAATCTCTGATGGTTTCGATGGAATCTGTAATTCCAGATATTTGACTGGAGTTTTGTTTTAAATACATAAAGATTTGTGACTGTACATTCGGTGTCATATTTTCTTGGTTGATTATTTGTGAAAAATGAGTATCCAATACTATCTTTTCAAGAAAATCTACTAAAACAATATTCATCGTTTCAAAATTTATGGTGGGGTTTTCAGAGTAAAACCTTACTATTCGGGGATGGCATGTTTTCAGAAAAGAATTGTCTTTATACATTTGGCCTTAATATAATGTTTGATATATTTTTATATATATTTTTCAAAAAACAAATATTTTGGTTTTCATGAAACACCTACCCGACGACACCGGTGGTCAATGGGGGGTCCGTTCCTAACTTCTCCGGTGGCTCTGCCACCTTCGAAGTTAGTAGTGAAGAGGCTGAAAGCCCCTTGCCTAACTCTGAAGGTAGCTTTGCAACCGGAAGAGTTTGGTCAGAGGGCTGAAAGCCTTCAGAGTTTGGAGGCTTCAACTGCATCTAGATAGGTAGCGGTATTTGAAGTATATTTGACTTCGGATATCGCAGAATTAGTATATTAATATGACTTTATGGTGGTGAACCAGTTGCACCTGTATCACCAGTAGGGCCCGTGGCACCTTGAGCACCCGTGGCACCTTGAGCACCCGTGGCACCTTGAGCACCGTTAAAACCCGGATCACCAGGTGCTCCACGCATACCTTGTGGACCAGTGTTTCCACGATCACCGGTTGATCCAGTATCACCAGTTGATCCGGTTGATCCGGTTGATCCAGTTGATCCTGTTGGTCCAGTTGATCCTGTTGGTCCCGTTGATCCTGTTGGTCCAGTTGATCCTGTTGGTCCAGTTGATCCTGTTGATCCAGTTGGTCCAGTTGGTCCAGTTGGTCCAGTTGATCCAGTTGATCCTGTCGGTCCTGTCGGTCCAATTGATCCAGTTGATCCAGTCGGTCCTGTAGGTCCTGGATCACCGGTAAACCCAGGATCACCAGTTGATCCAGGATAACCTGTAGGTCCTGTAGGTCCAGGATCACCGGTAAACCCAGGATCGCCATTCGAACCAGTCGGTCCAATATCACCTGTAGGTCCGACAGGTCCAGGGGCGCCGGTTGGTCCCGGTGTACTTTTAACATAAATATAGATTGGTGAATTTCCATGATATCGGTGGCGATGATGATGTTCACTATCGTCTGAATCGGACTCAGGATTCATTACTATTCTGCCATATCCCGAATCTTCTCAACGGCGTGGTGGTGAACGACTTCGTGATCGCCGACGATCATCAAATCGATCAAATCGATCAAATCTGCGGTCAAATACTTCTGCCACTTTCAAAAGATTGTTATCGGTACGTTCCACAACCAATCCGTCACGAAGACGATCACGATCCACCAAATCGATCTTTTGTTTGACTTCGCAACAACATTCACACATCTTATCCGCCAAAAATTGGGTGTTCTTGAGGGCATCGTATTTGGCATCGGCCAATTGTGCTTGGATCGATTCCTTGATCTTGTGGGCGTCCAGTTGTAATGAAGCAAAATTGTGAGCGGCTTGTGCCGCCAAACTCTCTTTGACTTTTTGTTGTTCCAATTGGTTCATGGCAAATTGACTATCACTTTTACTGGACAAATATTCCTTGACTTTTTGTTGTTCGATCATTAAAGATGAATATTGATTGGCTCCGTCCAAGGAAAGCAACGCGGTGGATTTTTGACCTTCCAAAGAAAGAATCGCCGCATTTCGTTGGGCTTCCAATGATAGTAACGCGGTGGATTTTTGTCCTTCCAGTATGGTAGACGCATAACGTGCGGCACCTTCCGTATTCAGAAGAGCGGTGGATTTTTGTTGTTCCAACATAGAAGACGCAAATTGCTGAGCACTTTGTAATTGAGAAACACCGACGGCTTTCATGTTTTCCAAAAAGGCGGAATTCAAGGAATTTCGTGTTTCCCAGTTACCGTTGGATACTTCCTTACCGAGATCATTGTAATTTTGAGTACCTGCCGCCAAAAGTTCATTGGTGCTACGATTCACATCGTTCAACACGGAGTGACGCACATCGGTCAATAATTGATTGGTCACATTTTGGGAATTCAAGAAATTGGCGCGTAATTCACCTGCATTACGTTCCGCCGTACCTAATAATGTGGAACCAACGTCTTTAACAGCACTAGTATTGATGGCAGCGGTACGTTCTACCGTACCCAAAATATCACGGGCAGAATCATTGGCTGCTTGTCGTGAGGCGGCATCAACGACAGTGGTAGTCATACGTCCTTCACCCGCGACACGTTCAATAGCAGTCAGAATATTTCCACCATTTCGTTCCACCGATGTAGACAGATTGGAACCCACACGTTCCGTGGTATTCTCATTTTTGTCGATGGCACGAAGAATATCACGGGCGGTGTCTGCTGCGGCTTGACGGGATGCCGCGTCCGTAATCACAGTATTCATTTTGAGTTCACCCGTGGTGCGTTCAATAGCATTACCATTGGCATTACCATTATAGTCGACCGCGCGAAGAATATCACGAGCGGCATCGGCCGCGGCTTGACGGTTGGCTGCGTCCGTAATCACGGTATTCATTTTGATATCACCGGTAGTGCGTTCAATGGCATTACCATTGACCAAATTACCACGTTCAACCGCATCACGTAGACCAAGAGAAGATTGTGTAACTTCTTTACCAAGGTTATTTAAACCACCTGTCAAATATTGATTGGAAGAGTTGATACCTGATAACAATTTATCAGTGCTTTGATAAATATTCTGGTTGATGTGTTGATTTTGTGCTGACAATTGTGCCATGAATTCAGCATGGTCATACGAGGGTATAGGTGGATAAAAACTCTGAAATTGCTGATACGGACCGGGTGTAGGAGTAGGAGTCATAGGAGTAGACATGGTTTACGAGTACGAGTAATATATAATGAATTATATATATAGTATTCAAATAGAAAATTATCTAAACAAACCCCACTGCATGTATGGTGTCATATTTGTAACTTACAATTGAAACTAGTACTTACTAATGTGTTTTTTGTAACACACTATATACAAAAAATGAGCAATTGTAACTTTACAAAAATGGCTTTATAACTTTAGAGTAAAAACTTGTTAATAATTTAGTTAATAATGTAAGATATATACACAAATATGCCACCAAGATTTTATCACCATGGTCGTCGTTCTTTGGGAGATATGTATTATGGGTACGGATGCGGATATGGTTGTGGATACCCGTATCCGTACTCGTACCCATACTCGTACCCGTATCTGTACCCGTACCCGTATCCGTATCCGTATCCGTATCCGTACCCGTATGATACGTATGATGGAGGAAATTATAGTCCAGCAGCCTCATCGTTTTATAGTACCCAATTGGGTTTAACACCGCCCAAACTCTTACAGTGACCTACGGTCAACTTCAGAGTTAGTAGTGAAGAGGCTGAAAGCCCCCTTACCTCATTACCATCCAATTATTCGTAATAGATTCTTATTAGACTATTCGTACTGATACTAGTATTGTAATCACAAAACATTGAATTGTAATAAAAGTACAAAATTTACAATTGTAATTTACAAAATTACAATGGTAAAATACAATTATTGTAGCCCTCAAACTTCTCCGGTGGCTCTGCCACCTTCGAAGTTAGTAGTTGTAGGCATTGTAGCAAAACGTTTAGAACCGCCTTGCGGTTCGGTACGTTTTCTACATTCGTTTCCTTGAATCGGCAAAGCCGATTCTGAGGAAACAGATCTGCCCACTGACCAAACAAAAAATTCTATAAGTATAATCTATATTACCAAGATGAAAAGACCTGTTCGTGGAGAAGATGGAATGTACCATATCAATGGACATAAATACAAGGAATTGTTTGGATCACGTGTCCAGGTATGGAACGGATCTGCGTATAAAACACCAGGTGAATTGACCAAGAGTCAATTGTATTTTACCAAGAACCGAAGAATTGTTTCCAGAAAAAAACATTTCACGGCGAAGAAAGAGAAACGTTTAGAAAAATACGGATACTTTGCTACAAAAGGTAAATTCGGGTTTATCAAAAAAACGGCACGTCGATCACGCAAAGCCAAAGCCTAAAAATCAAATCCCGATAACTAACTTCGTAAATGATTTACGAAGTTAGTATCTACCAATAACAAGCACCTTCCACTTGGTCACAATTAATCGGGCGTTCCGACATCTTGGGACGTGACCAATGTTCATTCAAAAAAAGTCGCACGACATCGGCGCGTTCCTTTAGCCATCGCCCTCCCAAGATACCAAAATACATTTGTAACACACCACCAACATAAATCGCGGATTTTTTGTGTTTCTCATAAATATAATTACATACCAGATTACCGTAACCGCCACAACTCGCCAAGGCAATGTCATAATCGTCTTTGATTGCATCCAATTTCTTGGTAAATTCGTTCAATTCAATTTCAAATTCACGTGAGTGTTCACCGGCTTGGGTCATAGGAGGTTTGATAAAAACAAAGGTACAATCGGGAAATAAATCAACACCATCGTATAATTTGCTACGCAGTGGTATTTTTTCGCGAATACTATCCACAAAGGCAGAAATAATAAGAATCCGTTTTCCTTTTAGGCTCTTAGTCCACGCCTTGGGATCATAAATATAATGAAAAATATCCAGGGCAAACACCCAGAACATTTGTTTGTTAGGGAATGAATTACGCATAAAGTCGTGGGATTGTGCGATATGTTGGATATAGGTGCCCTGTGGTTCCCAAGCGCCCATGATTTCACAATTTTCAAAGGCTTTCAAATACAATTCAGAATAACGCATAATCGAGTTCATATTGGGTAAATAAATACCGGCATTGTTTTTCATAGCAGGTGCGACTTGTTGAAAATATTGGTCTACTTCCGTAGTATTGGTCTGACGTTTGATATGAGCAAATACGGCAAAATTGTTTTCAATACCGGCTATTCTTGGAACAATGAAGGGTTCATTTTTTTGTAACTTCTGTGAAATATAATCATATAGGATCGTATGATCTTCAAACATGAGATCTTTGAATCCGTTTGAACTCTTACATACATCTGTGATATTGATACCAAGAGAAGGAGGAATCGATAATACATTTACACCAGCGGGAATACTAATCGCCCATGGTTGTGGTAACGCATCTTTGGCAAAATAGTCACGCATAATACTACGATGGAAATGATATGTTTTGATAATTCTTGGATCATTAATCACTTGGTAACCCAATATACTCAAAATATACACAATTTTGTTATCACAGCCTGGCCGTCCAAAATCAAAGGCAAAGGCCTTTTCTTGGGACATTTTGATATTTTGACTGGTGTGAAAAATCCAGGTATCTTGGGAATCGCCTCGTGGACCGAAAATGGGGGCGTGTTCTTTGTTTTTTTTGATATCAAATTCGTATCTTAGTAAAGCCATCATTTGTTTTTTTTCATGCAAGGTTGACGTAACAATATATTTGATGGATTCGTCCAAGAAAATATCACTGTTCATCATTACACAGTATCCTTTGATTTTGTTTTCACGAACATATTGGAACACTGATTGAAACGAAAGACGTTTACCAATAATTTCTTGGTGAATTTTGTCATTGGACGGCAATCCCATTTCCTTCAACGTGTATAATCGCTCGTTGAGCAAATGTATTTTATATACAAATGGATTGGCTTGGTTCGCTTTCAAACAATATCGCAATTCTTCATTACGAGAATCTTTGCGGTGTACAAAGAATTGTGTGAAAACATGGATTTCGTTGTCTTGGGTATTGGGTGCATCGGCCACTTCCATTGGCTTGGATAAAAAAACGGCTTTCATCGTATGTTGATATCAAATTTACATACGTAAATTTTATATTGATTTTGATTACACGATTGATGACAATTTGGTTCTCGTGACCTCCGAAGTTAGTAGTGTAGAGGAATTCGAACTGTCTTCATACCCTAGAGCATTTTTCAAATAGGTAACAACAATAGCATTCGATTCCATCAATTGTTCACTGGATAAACTAGCAAACCATTGGTATTTGATACGTTGTAAAATATCATCTTCCGGAATATAGACACCATAAGCGGTAGGATCCATCGCGAGTGGAACTTCTTCCATCAAATCTTCCAAGAGAATTGTTTTCCGATCCATGGTTTTGACCCCGACTTTTTCACCTTGTATCAAATTCATTTTATGTGAATCGATCGCAGTCATAAGCCAACGGGATGCGTCTCCTAAAAAATTCGTTTGATTTTGGAAATGACTGGGTTTGGATATTACCCGGTTAAAATCAACGAATTCCCCCATGGTAGGATCTCCTTTACGACACCCCATAATATACGTATCAGGAACAAACAACATCTTTTTATGATTACGTTCAAAATTACTAAGACGATTCACTCGTTCACAAACAAAGGGTATATTACGCTGTATACCTTCTTCGTACAACCCGAATAAGTTCTTGGTACATACGAATGAATTTGGTATTACCATACCACCGAACGTGTATAGTAGCATGGTCATCGCAAATTCTCTTGCACGAGATTTAAATGGTTCAGCAAGAGTATCGATATGTACTGACCAAGAAGGAAGTAATTTGCTAAAAGAGTCATCATCAATGAGACAAATATTGAAATCATCACCACAATGTTGTATAATCGTTTTGATAGTAAGATGTATATATGGTTGATTCAAATCTGTTGAATTACGAGAGTAAAAACTTTTCCATTTACGTGCATTTACCTTATATTTGGTGTGAATCCATAATTTGGGTTTATGATTGTTTTGGAAAGGTGAATTGGCATTATCGTTTAATAAATATTTGCGTATCAATTCAAATTCCTCTTCTTTTTCATGGTGTTCATAGGAAGATCGTATTTGATTTCCGAAATAACTGGCGATAGCGACTACGGCAAACATAATAACATAATTTCTTACGTTTTTTGTTTCAAACATTTGTTATAGTATAATATTGATACATATTTCGTTACACACCATTGAACAACTTGATGTCGTTCGAGACTTTTCCTTTTACCGAATATTATCTACGTATTTATCGGGATAACATTGGTGGAAATAATGACGGAGTCGGGTGGTAGGTAAAATAGATATAATAATCGATATTATACAAAGAGTATTGGTAATTAAATTTAGTATCAAAGGGAATACCATTGATACGACAAATATGTCTTACAATGGTAACAAACGAATTATAAGTCAATGTTCTTGTAACATATTTTTGCTTGGAAGGTTTGTATGCTTGTATGATTCGTTCAGAAAAATCAGTATATAGCTCATGAAATTGTAATAAACGGTAAGAATTGAAATCGATTATATAATATTTTTCATTTTTAACACAGATCTTTTCCAAGACATCATACAGATAATCAATCGGTATATGTGAACGAAATAAATATTTCAGAGTATTGGGTGTGGGAATACTCAAAGAAGCCAGTTCGGTTTCTGTGTCAGTGTCAACGTCAGTGTCCTTCATAGAATTGAGGTTTTTCTCCAAACTTATCCGGTCTACAAGATCACCGGAAGAGTTTGGAGGTGACTTAAGGTCACCGGAAGAGTTTGATCGTATTTTTTTACTATTTTTTAGAATGGTTGGTTTTGGCAAGGGGGCTTCCGTTCCTAGTAGCCTCTGCACTACTAACTCTGAAGGTGACCGTAGGTCACCTGAATATTTTTCACTGCATATATCATGTGAAGACTTATTACTATTTTCAACAATTTCTTCCATGAAAAAAATGTAAATGATTTTTATATATTGGAATGATATCTTTTGGTGTCAATACGAACGATGAATTCTATTTTTGCAAATTTTTTTTAAGACGTTCCAAATATAAAATTGCGTCCATTAATTCTTCTTGTGCATGATTCACCCAATCCACTGTCGACAAGTCTTCGCGATCGAGCGTTTTGTTATATTTTTTAAAACCTAAATTTGACCTTGAAATAAATGATTCTATCACTGTATTTACAATTGTGTCGTTTGTAAATACGACTGGACTTGATATTGATTCGATATTTTGGCAAGGGGCTGAAAGCCTCTTCACTACTAACTCGGTAGGCGACGTTGTCGCCGGACGAGTTTGGCAAGGGGCTGAAAGCCTCTTCACTACTAACTCGGTAGGCGACGTTGTCGCCGGACGAGTTTGGCAAGGGGCTGAAAGCCTCTTCACTACTAACTCGGTAGGCGACGTTGTCGCCGGACGAGTTTGGCACGGGGCTTCCAGCCTATTCTGGCAAGGGGGGCTGAAAGCCTCCTTCTGGTTGGAGAAGTGAAGATATCTATTATAAATAGATTCAATTCGTGACATTTGATCATCGTCTTGAATGGGTTCAAGTGGTGGCATTTGATCATCATCATCGTCATCGTCATCATCATGAATGGGTTCAAGTGGTGGCATTTGATCATCATCATCGTCATCATGAATGGGTTCAAGTGGTGGCATTTGGCAAGGGGCTAACGTTCCTTGTAGCCTCTTCACTACTAACTCTGAAGGTAGCTTTGCTACCGGAAGAGTTTGGTCATCCTCATCGTCATCATCATGAATGGACTCAAGTGGGGGAATTACATTGTGATTCGATGATTCAACATCCATAACGGTATAATTTTCGCAAAATTCTGAATTTTGAAACGAAGCAATGTTGAGAGAAGATTTAGCACCCATGGTTGTGTTATAGTTATAACAGTAGATAATTCTAATCAATTTTTTACCGAAGGTCACCTGAGAAGTTTGAAAATGTCGTTGGTAAAAAAAGCCAACTCAATCACATTTTCGTGTACAGTATAGAAAATAGTAATATATTGACAAAAAAATACAATTATTTTGTATTTTTCTTCCTCGGTAACCAATTCGGTAATTTTAATAAACCCAAAGAAACTTTCCATAACGTCAATTACGCTATAACCATAATCGTAAATGTCGTACATGATTTTGATGGCCCGGTTAAGATCATGATTCCGTAATGCATGAATATAATTTTCATACTGGGTGGTATCAATCCCACATAATTTGACACAAGTGTCAATCGTGATTGGTCTTCCCAAGATCCAAATTTTTTCCATATGATTGATGAGAGAACGAATAGAATATTTGCAATATTTTAGTAAAAAATGTTTGGCATCATCGGCGACCATAAGTTGGTTTTCAGACAGTATTTTATCATACAATTCCTCAATTTGTGATTCATTGGACGATTCGATACGAATAATATGCATTCGTGATTGAAAACTCTCAATTACCTTTTGTATATTGGTACATACTGAAAGAAAATGAACATTGTGACGATATTTGTCGATATAATTACGAAACACTTGTTGACTTTGTTCATTCATCGTATCTATATCGTCGATGATAACCATCTTTTTTTTACCAAAGATAGTACTATGAGACTGACTGAATGTTTTCAGTTCGCTTCGAAAAAAACTTACACCTTGTTCTTTCAGATTGTTCACATACAAGATATTATTTTCAGGCACTGATTCATGTGGTTTTAGTTGATAGTATTCGCGTATAAGAGTATGTAATAGAATAGTTTTACCGGAGCAAGTATTCCCGATAAACAAGGTGTTGAGATCATCAATTTCCAAAAGAGTTTTTAATACCGATTTAAATTTATCAGAGGCAAAGAACCCATCCAAAGAATACGGTTTGTATTTGGCAATAAACAGAGGTGTTTGCGAAGTTTGCATTTTTGTCAGAAGGCTTCCGTTCCTTATAGCCTTCAACAACTAACTCTGACGAGTTTGGTAGTATGTTGTGTTGTGTTGTGTTGTATTTACATCTATTTTTTGTGTTGTGAAAAAATCTCAACACAAACACTCCCGAAAAATTGATTTAGAAACATAGTGTGATAATATTGTATCACCACAGTCGTTTAACAACAACTACCCCTAACAATCCTTTCAATCGCTCGTCTTTCAAAACTAGTCTTCCAAAAATGTCTTCAAAGAATGTCGTTCTCACTATTTCCGATTGGGATACCACTGCCATTAAATTTATGGCTCCCAAGGTCAATGACAAAGGTGGCAAATCGATTAATATCGTAAGTAAGCAAACCAACCGCTCATTACATATTTCGACGCCTCTGATGATGACCTGGGGTATTTCAGATTTCATCGATGAAAAAGGTGAATCCGATGGCAAGTATAGTATTTCATTGAATTTTCCTAATGATGAATATCGCACTCAAGCAAGTGATGAATTTCTGAGTAAACTCAAGGAATTTGAAACACAGATTTTACAAGAGGCGGTTAAGAATTCAGAACTTTGGTGGGGTGAATCGATGAGTCTCGAATTATGCAAACATACATTCTTTCCTTTTCTCAAATATACAAAAAATAAGGATACTAAAAAAATTGATCTGACCAAACCACCTTCGATTCGTGCCAAGGTTCCTAATTACAACGGTAAGTGGGGCGTAGAGATTTATGATACCAGTTCACGTTTGATTTTCCCTTGTGAAGATGAACATATGATGCCGATGGATTTCGTTCCCAAATTGAGTCGTGTTGCTTGTGGTCTACAATGTTCAGGTATTTGGATTGGTGGAAAGGGGTGGGGCTTGACATGGAAAATGTTTCAATGTATTGTCAAACCTCGCGAAGTGGTGAGTGTATTTGGCAAATGTCATATTGCACTTTCCAATGAAGAGAAAGATACATTGGAAAAGCAAGTCATTTTGGACGATGTTACTGCTGAAGAAATGGTTGACAGTGGAGTAGTTCCACAAGTAACACCAACACCAGTGTCAAAACCTACGGTGTCTACTGTTGTAGAAGATAGTGATGGCGAGGAAGAAGAGGTTCCTGTTCCGGTAAAAGAAGCGGTACCTGTTCCGGAAGTTCCTGTGACACCAGTAGTAACTCCTGTACAAGAAGATGCCACAGTGTCGAAAAAAAAGGTAATCAAGAAGAAAGTGGTGTAAAAAGGGTGTAAAAATGTAACCGTATACCAAATATAACAAATATAAAAATCTTTTTTATGAAAATCGCCATCTTATTTTCAGGTAGAATAAACCGATACCAAGAACATTATGAAAATATTCTAACAAATATAGTACAAAATAATGATGCTGATTTTTTTTTGAGTCATAGTCCTGAATGCGTGGAAGACATTGAAAAATTTTGTACAATATACCGTCCCAAAACGGTGAACAATGATCCAATTCATTATGGGGATCTTAGTTCTTATACCTGTCACCCACAATCGAATTCGCATAATGTAATGTGTATGTGGGTGAATCGTCAACGTGTTTTTCAAGATATGCGTGATTATATGATAAAAAACAATGTATGGTATGATTTAGTTGTTTGTACACGTTTAGACACGTGGTGTTATGAGGCATTGAATTTGTCAAAATATGACAATTTATCCGATACCGAAATATACGTTCCAAATGGTTGTGATTGGGGAGGACTGAATGATCAATTAGCATTTGGTAATTATTATGCTATGGAAAAATACATGATGTTATATTCGAATATGCGTCCTATATTGGATATATTGATGACAAGTATTGGTTATTATGGCCCTGAACCCATATTGAAAGTGAATATTGAATTAAATGAATTGACGGTACATCGATTTCCGTTATATTATAAATTGATAAATGGAAAAATGTATCATCACCCATAAAATCTTCAAGGGTGATATAGAATCATGGGCAATAAAAACGCAAAACCACAAACTATGGTGCCAATTCCAGAAAACATCGACCCACAGATTCCAGAAAATTTATTAATAAAATTCAAACATTTACTTAGTGCAGAACCAAGACAGGAACCAAGACAGGAACCAAGACAGGAACCAAGACAGGAACCAAGACAGGAACCAAGACAGGAACTAAGACAAGAACCAACACGGGAACCAAGACAAGAACCATGGCGGGAATCAAGACATAATGAAGAAAATACGAATTTATTAATAAAATTCAAACATTTACTTAAAAGTGACGATGTTGAAGACTATATCGCAGAAATAACTACCGAAGAAAATGGAAAGGTAACCGAAAAACCCAAACGAATAAAAATTGGTGATTTCAAGAAACTATCTGACGCGTAACAATATTATATACGCAACTGGTTTAGACAAATCGTGTTAAAATTTATCTAACTAAATTTTAAGTAAGTGTAATATTTTTTTGTAATAATTTAGAATATAAATATTTGTATCTAGAATGTCTTTGATATCTACCGCATCACCATGGATTAGTGATGATTCTCAAAGAAAAAGGACACCGACGATGAGAAAAACAATCAAAAAACCACCCCAACCGAGTTCGTCGTCCATAAATTCTTTAGAAGAGCCAGAAGAATATACGTCCCAAGAAGGTAACTGGTCAGTGGGCAGAATGCCTACAACTACTAACTTCGAAGGTGGCAGAGCCACCGGAGAAGTTTGGAAATTAACGCAAAATTTCCAAGATACGAATACAGCATATAATGGTCAATTAACCGGAACGATTGATACGACGAATCGACAAGAACGAGTGAATAATTTGGTCAATCATATCAATGCATTAAGTATTGACAATGATGGAAACAATTTAGCCGATTTTAAACCATTGTCTCACCCGGTAGTTTCTTCAAAGAAACCGGAAAGTGGCAAAGAAATGGAAATGATCCAACCACCCGTATATTTTCCTACAGTAGAAAACAACCGAATGAATGCTCCATCAGTACCTCAACCGACTTTTTCGGCGAATAACATGAATAATGATAAAAACAGTGATTATCGTTCTGTATATCAACCACCTTCGAAGATACCAGTCTACGGTGGATATGGAAATACAGTAAGTAATTTACCCAAGAATGACGATCGGTTGATGGATAGAATCAACTATATGATTCATCTCTTGGAAGAACAGGTGAATGAAAAAACAAACAATGTTTTGGAAGAATTTGTAATGTTTTCGTTGGTAGGTGTATTTTTAATTTATGTATTGGATAGTTTTTCACGATCCGGTCGTTATACCCGTTGATATTCAAATGTTTATCTGTGTATCATTTCTATTTGAAAGTAGTAATGATAGCTAGTGTGATCGTTCCAATAAAAATACATATTGATATTTGTCCTGGTTTGCCTCTTTTAAATTGACTTGTCCATGTACGATAAATCCGGCATATTGTGCCATATAAATAATATTGTCCATGGATTCCATAAACAGAATTTGTTCATTCATACGTACATTACGACTATAAGAATCAGTAAATGTTTCTTGGAAAATAACGATATTTTCTGTTGTCTTGGAAAAATCGTAGGAAGATTTATATTTAAAATCAATAAAATCAATCTCGGTATCGGTTACCCGATCCTCTACAAACACTTGAACAGAATCAACTAAAACAGGTTTACCAATTGGCGGAATCGGATCAAATTTTTCACGATCAGCCACTTGTAAAATTAAATAACCGTTTGGTATCAACCAATAAAAAAGATTACGGAATAATTGTTCTTTGTCTTGGAAACTATAAATTGTCGATCCTGTCATAAAAATATGAGTAAATGTATGTTTGTCAAAGGACATGGGTTGGTCTAAATCACCTTGTTTTAATTTTAAATCGGAATATTTACTAAGAGCGATTTTATTCATATCATCGGATTGATCTATACCAAATACATGTTGATAACCTTTTTTCTGTATATAAGCAACCAATTCACCCGTACCTGAACCTGCGTCAAGTAATACACTTTTCGAAACATCCGTTTGTGTTAATTTTTCGACTATATCAAAAATATATTGATTTGTCATTTTAGGTTGAAATATTTTATCAAAAATTTGTGCGGTAAACTCATCATATATATCCTTTTGACGACGTACTAAGAATTTTTCATGTTGGGTAAATCCTTCCAAGTTGTGATGGGGGTTTTTAAAAAAAAGAAGTAAAACCAGTAGTACGGTTAAAAATAGGGTTATTATGAGTATAATATTATTTTGTGATCGATTACCAATGTAAAACCCGAATAATTTCATCGTATATGTTGTAATGAGATCTGTTTCCGTACAAAACATAAAACAGACTTAAACAAATATATATATGTAATACAATACGATATCGAACAAATGGATAATCCATATGATGTATTGGGTGTGCCTAGTTCGGCCAGTGACAAGGAAATCAAGACAGCGTTTCGTCAATTATCCATGAAATATCACCCGGATAAAAATCCGGATGATCCTGAGGCAACCGGCAAATTTCAAAAAATCAGTTCGGCTTATGATACATTGAGCCATCCAGAAAAGAAACAGCAATTTGATAATCAAAGTAACTCGCCATTTGGTGGCGGATTTCCTCCGGGAATGCACCCAATGGGAGGAGAAGATTTTGGTGATATAAATCATGTATTTAATATGATGTTTGGTGGTGGAATGCCAGGTGGTATGGGTGGGTTTCCAGGAATGGGAGGTATCCATATGGGTGGAATGCCCGGTGTACGTATTTTTCATAACGGAAATCCAATGGGGGGTGGACACCCTTTTTTCCAACAACACCACCAACAACAACAAATGCAAAAACCACCCCCATTGGTACGTAACATCGACATAACATTGGAACAATGTTTTCAAGGAATTACACTACCCTTGGAAATTGAACGATGGGTGATGATCGATCATAGTATGAGAACCATTGAACGTGAGGTGATACAAGTAACCATTCCCCCAGGATTGACGGAGAGTGATTTTGTCATTTTACGTGATCGTGGTAACAGAGTAAACGATCAAGTAAAAGGAGATATTAAAATTGGTATTCATATTAAAAATGATACGATATTCCAACGTCAAGGAATGGATTTAATTTATAAAAAGAATATTACACTGAAAGAAGCCTTGTGTGGATTTTCTTTCGATATTCAACATGTAAGTGGAAAAATGTTAACGATTAATAATAAAACGAATGTTACAGTGATTTCACCTAATTATAAAAAAATAGTTCCACAAATGGGAATGTTACGCGAAAACAACCATGGTAATTTGATTATTGAATTTGATGTTGAATTTCCGGAAAGTTTAACACAAGAACAAGTGGAACAACTACGAAATATTATGTAGATTCATCTGTTTCCGAATAGGCTTTTCCGATTCTAGGAAACGAATGTAGTAAAACCCTCAAATGAATAAAATATGTATATGGTATCATATACATCTTTTGAAAAAGATCGCTCTGACTTGGAATCGAACCAAGGTTGACAGGTTAACAGCCCGTTATACTACCATTGTATTATCAAAGCAGACAATACCAACAAAGTTCGTATCGTAATTTTGCTCGTACTCAGAGTTGAACTGAGCCAGTGGACTTATAAGGACCATATGCGAACCGATACATTATACGAGCATGTGATGACGGTTATACTACCGATTCATAATAAATAATACATAAAATCTTTATATGGGTATTTGCAAAAACACAATAAGACGAATCATCGTACGTCCTACGGACGGAAGATGATCGTAGGGATGCCGGGAACGTAGTGGGCAAGGTGCGGAACGCACCGAACTACTAAGTCCGAAGCAAGCTTCGCTTGCGGAGGCATCTCGATGAGATTTATGAAATACGTTTCACAGGAATACCAGAATCAACTAAATAAATCGAGTTTTCGGTCATGATAATAAAGTCAGTGTTATGTTTTAATATTTTTGAAACAGGGCTGGTATATTCATCCACACTTTTTACCAAGAGTTTTTCACCATTTTCTTTTACACCGATCAACACTTCCTTGTTCAGACTATTTGCCCAATAATCCATCATGATCGGTTTGTCTTCAATAATCCCCCATTTCACGGCGTTTTGAAGAGTGGTATTGTCTGGTAGGCGATAACCGACAGCTGGTGTGCCGGAGGTTTCCGCTGGACGATTGGTTGTAGGTGCTGATGTAGGTGCTGATGTAGGTGCTTCCGAAGGCATTGAATGTGCAAAACCACTCATTTTTTAATATAAGGTTTATGTAAGAGATATAACATAGTTCTTTATATCGATTTTCTGTATGAACCGCAAACTTTTCAGGTAGCCGTAGGCTACCTAAGAAGTTAGTAGTGAAGAGGCTACAAGGAACGGAAGCTCTCAGAGCACCTTCGGTGCTCAAGGGTTGAGACCCCCTTTTGGGGTCTCTGACCCCTTGCCAAACTTCTCCGGTGGCTCTGCCACCTTCGAAGTTAGTTGTTGTAGGCATACTGCCCACTGACCAAAAATTGATTCGTCATTTTATGTTATTTCATCTATAGTACGTAATCAAAAATCCAAGATGAATCGAGCTTTTCAACAACGTTTTACATATTTACTAAAGAATATCAATGGTATGTCGTATACCCAAAATATTCGTGATATTCCAAAATCCGAAATCCAGCGAAATCTGGTGAAATATTTCAATTTACAATACAAAGAAACAGAAATGGTATCAATGAATATTGAAGTCGACGATTCACAACCAAATCGTATCATATTATCCGTTAAATATAGTACCAAAACACCGTTTGTTCTGTTGAAAGGTATTCCGTTCGAATTGTCTCGTATGATATCATCATATATTCCGCCTAACAGGATCCAAGTCAAATTTGCGATTTCTTTTCCCAAAGAATACCCATTTATTCCCCCAAAATGGACGTTGATTGAAGACCTTTCGAATATCACCAGTATATCCAATTTAATCGTTCCTACAACCCAATATTACCAAGAACTAGTCGATACACATAACAATCAATACAAACGTTCATTAGATCTGGACAATGATGGATCAGAACCATATCCATTTTCCGAAACTTGCCCTCATAAAAAAAGTATGCATGCTGAATCTTATTACTGGTCACCTGCTCATTATATTGAACAAGACGTACTGAACTTTATCTTACGTATCAATCATTTTGAATATATTTTACAAGATCCGGACTTGGAAAATTACCTAGAACAACCCCCCTCTCACTTAAATATGGTAAATAAAAACAAAAAATACCAACCGTGGAAATTTGTATTGCAATAAATAACGTATCTAACTCAGAAGGCGACTGACAAAACTTCTCCGGTGACCAAAGAAGTTTTGGCAAGGGGGTCTGAAAGCCTCCTTCACTACAAACTCTGAAGGTAGCTTCGCTACCGGAAGAGTTTGTTATTTTTTTTGCATATTTTCGGAAGAATTTGGTAAACAAATGTGACTATTATAATATTCATTGGTATAGGTAATAAATCGCTTACGTAATTTGGGTTGTTTGTTTTTAATCACTGGATTTTCACTTAAGATACTAATATTATCATATTCATCCATCAGAATCGATTTAATAAATTCAAACACAAATCGTAATATTTTTTCGGTACAATTACCAACAATCAAACCACTACCGGTTCGAAATACCATAAAAGATACCTCGGTGTATTTTTTACTTTCGATCAATTCCGATAATTTCAATTGCCGGTCTTCCGTTTGAATTTTTCCATTTTGATTCGTAGAATCAAACCCGATTTTATGATTGAAATAGAATTTACATTTGACACCTGGATAACTACACGGATCATATGATGATTCAATACCGTATTTATCACTACTTAAAATGGAATGAAACCGATCACGATGTATGAAGAACCCACAATTAAAATTCGAATTGATCAGTACATGATCTTCATCCGAATTTTCGATAAAATGAACAGGTTCTTCCAAATGTGATGATATAATTTCTAGAACCATTTGTTTCACATGTTCTAAAATACGATAATTTACAATACCTGGAATTTCCATTTTTCCTGTGTTAAATACTTTGATATGTGCTTCTTTAAACGGTTCATTATTATACTGAAAACGAATAATAAGGGCAAAACAATTGTAAAACGCGTTTTTTACTTTTCCACGGTAAGATATTATATTTTTCTTTGAAACACCCACCGTTATTTTACGTTCGTCTTTAAATTTAATACTACGCGCATTCGGATTATTAATTTGTTTGATGATATTTTCTTGATAATACCTTATATTTTGTAAGCGTTTACGATATTCTTCGTATTCTTCCGGTGTTTTCGATACTATTTTGATCTGTTTTTTAAGAACACCCGAATTGGAACTCCAGTAATCTATTACGGGAATATCCCAAAAAATACGATGAATATCCAATGGTTTATTCAAAAACAACACCTTGGTTTTGGTAGAAATAGTCAATTCCATGTTCAAATTCGCTTTTCCAATCGTAGGACTGTTGGGTTTATGCAAATGATCTTCCGAATCAGATACTGATTTGGTATCATCTATGGTCGGTTCATATGTCGGTTGTGTAGGTCGAAACCCATGATGATGAGAGCATAAATAATGTTTCCATTCGTCGTCTAATCTTGTATGAGACATATCGGTTCTATATATTACTATTTGTATTGAACATGTCTCTTTATATTGTTTCAATCAATTTTCGTTCGCCTAAGCAAAACACTCAAAGTTCAAATACAAATATTCAATCAAAATGGATATAGGAATATCCGGACGATGGATAATAATTTTAATTTTATCCAATACATTTGAAATGTTATTTATATTTTTGGTGATTTCCGTAAATCCTTTACGAATCAAATAGTTGAAATATTTTTGTAACAATGTACGCATATCAATGTTGTATCGAATACTAATTTCATTTAAAAATGTATTAAAATCATGTAAGGTCGTACTTTTATCACGTATTTTTGCATGTATATTGTCCAATACAAATATATGAAAGGGTGTGTATAATGATTGTACTCTGGTTCCTTCCATTTGTATAAAATTAATCATACTACGTATATCTGACTGATACATGTCTTGAATCGTTTCCAAGGTTTCATTCGATAAATTCAATTCTTCCTTTTCACAAATGTTTTTAATGAATTTGAAAATGTCTGTTTTGGGTAATTGATTGAATCTGATACATAAAAACTCATTCTTAAGAGATTCGTCCATCTTAGTAATATAATTACATATCAAACAAAATCGCACATTATAAGTTGACGTTTGCATAATATTTTTGAGTGCCTGTTGTGCATTTTTGGTCATATAGTCTACTTCGTCCAATATGACAAATTTAAGGCCGGATTCAAATAAATTTTTCGATTTGGCAAACTGATGTATTTGATTACGTATAATATCAATACCCCGTTCGTCAGATGCATTCAAATGAATTACCGTACTTTTATTTACACGGTAATATCTCGACTGAAATTCATTGATTAAATTAATAATCGTCGTAGTTTTTCCTGTACCCGGAGGTCCATAAAACAACAAATGGGGAAAATAATGTTTATTCAATATATTTTGAAATAATTCACGATTCAAAGGATCTAATACTATGTCTTGGAAATGTGATGGTCTATATTTTTCTACCCACGGAATGGATGAAGAAACTGGCGCAGACAAAACAATACTATTTGATATATCCGTAACCGGCTTGGGAAAATGTTTTTCGGAAATAAAAGGTCTTTGTGGTGGTGAAGGTCGTCTTGGTCTTCCACGCATGTTCAGTTCATAATATGTTGTTTACAAAATTATCTCTACATGGTTTTACATCCAGCCTCACCAACATGAATGTATAAGAAAAAACACAACCTGATTTTTGAAAAAGTACATAAATAAATTCGTCGGTTACTATCCATAAAAATGACCAAGAGCAAAAAACGTCCTGTTATTTTAAAATCTACCATCGACCAAGAAGACCAAACTCTTCCGATAGCGAATATACCGTCAAACTCTTCCGGTTTGTGTTCCAATAAAGCTACCTTCAGAGTTAGTAGTGAAGAGGCTCAAAGCCCCTTGCCAGAGTCAGTAGTGGATGTGTTTTCAGCCCCTAGCCAGATTAGTACCGAAACTACAAATATAAATATGCTTGTTTGTGAAAAAAAACCACGTAAATCAACCAAAAAAACAAAAATGGATAAGGTAACCGTAATAACTGACCTAACTCTTCCGGCTTATGTTCCAACTCTGTCGCCTTCAGAGTTAGTTGTTGAAGGCTTTCAGCCCTCTAACCAGAGCGGAACTACAACCCAAACTCTTCCGGTTTGTGTTCCAATAAAGCTACCTTCAGAGTTAGCAGTGTTAGGAGACATTCGGTCCCAGTGCGAAGGCATTTTACCCTCTGACCAGCTTCCGAACTCGGCGCCAAACTCGTCCGGCGACAAAGTCGCCTCCCGAGTTAGTAGTGAAGAGGCTGAAAGCCCCTTACCAAAGAATCAAACTACTAAGAAGCCTCCCGCTAGTAAAAAAACAAAGAGAGGTAAATTAAATAATACCGTATCTGATAATAAACGAAATGAAAACCTTCCTACAATACAAATTGCGAATATTATTTTGCATTTAAAATGTTCTGCGAATGATCTAGAAATTTATAATGAAGAAGTAAATCGTCAATTAACTGATCCACTATTGTACAATCCTTCCGTACCACCGGATATTATGACGTATCAACCAGCAGAACAATATTCTGTATTGGAAGAAACCAAGCCATCAAATAATACCCCCGAAAATTATGCATATTCTGAATCCAAAAATCGTATCGCTGTACAAGGATCGAATAAATTTAGTGAAATTGAAATAGAAGTACCCAATGAAACAACCCCGAAAACAGACGAAAATATGGAATCGACTGGATTGAATATGAAAGAAATTAATACAAAATTGAAAAAATTAAAGATTTCATTGTTTAAAAATATGTCATTTATGGATAAAAAATCGGCATGTTTTTGGTGTACGTATGATTTCGATAATCCCGAATGTTATATTCCAAGATATGAAATGGACGGAACTGTCCACGGTTATGGGTCTTTTTGCCGCCCTGAATGCGCGGCTGCTTATTTAATGAAAGAGAATTTGGACGATTCCACCAAATTTGAACGATATCATATGTTAAATCAAATATATGGTAAAATATACGGCTATAAAAAAAATATAAAACCATCACCCAATCCGTATTATCTTTTGGACAAATTCTATGGAAATTTAACCATCCAAGAATACCGAAAATTGTTGAAATCAGATCATTTATTGTTAGTAATTGATAAACCATTGACACGTATTTTACCGGAACTACATGAGGACAATGAAGAATTTTTGACAAGTATCTATGGAAATAATACAACCATCACTGGTGGAACAAATACCCAATCGATTGGTGCGACCAGTGCAAAATCAAATACGTTTGGTGTGTATAAAGTACGTAGGCAAAGCGAAAAACCAGTGGGAGTAACCAAAACTAGTATTATCAAAGAACATTTTGGAATTACTACCTAAAAATTGATTCTCTAAACCGCACATATAAATATAGTAACCAGCATAATCATAAGCATAAGCAATTCAGATAATGGCAACTTTCAAAAAACTATCAACAGTTTCGTTATTGGCATCAGGAACCGCATTTCAAGGTCTTCCTCATACAAATCAACATGGCAAGGGGCACATGGAACGTGTAGCCTCTTCACTACAAACTCTACCTGTAAAAAAAAATATAAATAATGATATGTCCATGGAAGATTTAAAAGATACTATTGACGATTTGTTGGTATTAACACGTAGATTGAAAGAGCGATTTGAACATAAAAATGTACAATATCGTCTTCCTAATTTTCCGGATTATATCAGTGAGAATATGGTAATGCGTATTATACAACAAACAGATAACTCTTGTACACGTTCATGTAGTGGTGATTTATATTCTTTACTGCAAGGAAAAATTGAAGTGAAATGTTTTACGTCGGTCGGTCCATCTTCTTTTGGACCAAAGTGTGAATGGGACGTTATTTATTTCTTGGACGCGATGGAATGGACAAACAACCATTTTGTGTTGTATAAAATTAATCTCAAAAATTCGTCAGAAGAATGGAAAAAAATAAAAATAAACAAGGCGGAATCATATACGGATCAATGTGACCAAAAACGGCGACCACGACTGGCATGGTCATTACTATATCCACAAATCCGTGAACACACCGAAATAGTATTTGATGGTTCATTCGAAGATATTACTCCAACAACAATGGAAGAAGTCTCTGAGCAATCAATCTAACTACGGGAACAGAAACAGCATTACCTGCCAATTTGTACAAATTGGCATCAGACATCTTTTCAGGAAATTGGTACGTATCCGGAAATCCTTGTAGCCGAAAACATTCGCGTGGTGTCAATTTACGAATACCTTTATCATCTAAAATCAACGGTACATTATGTCCTCCGGTTCCCATATTTGCTGTTAATGTTGGGCATAAATTACTCATATTTTCCCGTACATATACTCTACGATACTGATATACTGTATCTCTTTTTTTTACGGCTTCTTTTACCAGAGGCCAGGTAGAGGATCTTTCGGTATAATAATATTTATCTTCGATAGGTCTAGTTTCAAGAATCGTCGATATGGGAGGATTCGGTTTTTCATCAAAATCTAACGAAAATTCATCATAAATTTCTTTAGATTTCAAACATACAAGATAAATACGTTCACGATGTTGGGGTACTCCAGTAATTTTGGCGGTATCTAATATTTTTGATTTGATATGATAACCGCGATCGGTGATATTTTTTCGAATAGTTTCAAAGGTACGACCTTCGTCATGTGTCACTAAATTTTTTACATTTTCCAATATAATACATTTGGGATGATGGTGATCGACAATCTCCATGATTTTCCAAAATACATTGGAACGTGCATCATGGAAACCTTCGCGTTTTCCTGCGATACTAAATGGTTGGCAACTAAATCCACCAGTCAAAATATCATGAGCCGGAATATCATGAACATCGATATCATGAATATCTTTTAATGTTAATTTATGATCGTAATTTTTATCGTATATTTTTTGTGATGGTTCCACGAAATCATTGGCAAATACGCACTTTACTTGATTTGTTTCCTCAAATGCATAAGTAAATGCACCGGTTCCAGCAAATAAATCTACCATACGAAATGTCATTGTATTGTTGTGTTGTTGTTGATATATACAATACCGATTACAATCAATTTTCGCTATGTCAGTAAACAACATAGAAATATAGTTCGTATACACTACAACCAAAATACATAACTGAAATATGAGTATAGATTTAACTAGATATCATGGGCAAGGATATACTGGATTAGCCAATTTAGGTAATACTTGTTTTATGAATTCATGTTTACAGGTATTGAATCACGTTTATGAATTGAATGAGAATTTACTGGTTAAAAAGGTACATAAACGTATCAATAAAGATCCAGTAGAAAATCCTGAAGTCTATTTGACGAATGAATGGGTTGAATTACAAGAACTGATGTGGAGTAATAACGGCGCAATTTCACCGAACAAATTTGTTCATCATCTTCAGCATTTGGCAAAGATTAAAAACAAGGAAATTTTTACTGGTTGGGCACAAAATGATATGCCAGAATTTTTATTATTCTTTTTGGATAGTATTCATAACACAATATCACGCGGAATAAAAATGAAAATCACTGGTAAAAAACAAAATACGACTGATTCCACCGCATTAGAATGTTATAAAATGTTACAAACCATTTATAAAAAAGAATATTCTGAAATTATGGAAATTTTTTACGCAATTTATGTTTCAGAAATTTCGTCCTTAGACGGAAAAAAAATCTATAGCGCCAAGTCAGAAATGTATTTCATCTTGGATTTACCAATTCCTTCACATGAAAAGGTACGCGAACCAACCATATATGATTGTTTTGAATTATTTACAAGTTCCGAAATTTTAGAAGGTGATAATGCATTTTTTGATGAAAAACTCAAAGAAACTGTTCCAGTAATCAAACGTATTACCTTTTGGAATCTCCCAAAAATATTAGTAATAACATTTAAACGTTTCACTAATTTTGGTCAAAACAAACGTCAAGATTTAGTAACTTTTCCGTTGGAAAAACTAGATTTGTCCAAGTATGTATGTGGTTATAATCCAAAAAAATACGTATACAATTTGATGGGAATATGTAATCATATGGGAGGTGTAATGGGTGGACATTATACCGCATTTGTCAAAAATTCACAAAACGAATGGATTCATTTTAATGATATGACACATCAAAGAGTGGACGATCCAACTAAAATGATTACACCAATGGCATATTGTTTATTTTATCGACAATGTGAATAACACGACGTCCCTACGAAAGTTGGTCAGTGGGCACACGGAACGTGTAGCCTACAACTACTAACTCTGGCAAGGGGCTTTCAGCCTCTTCACTACTAACTCTGAAGGTAGCTTTGCTACCGGAAGAGTTTGGCAAGGGGCTTTCAGCCTCTTCACTACTAACTCTGAAGGTAGCTTTGCTACCGGAAGAGTTTGGCAAGGGGCTTTCAGCCTCTTCACTACTAACTCTGAAGGTAGCTTTGCTACCGGAAGAGTTTGGCAAGGGTGCAAAGCACTTAGAACCCGCTTCGCGGGTTCCCAGTTGCTTCGCCGACCCGGATAAGTTTGTATACAGTTATGATATAAGGTATAAGATACAATATACAATGAATAATAATAGTCAAACTCCGAGTCCTACGCCGAATATAATTTCAAATCGTGTACAACAAATATCTCAACCACCACCAACCAATGCACCAAACTCTGTCTTTAAAACCAATGTGTCCACTACGACAACGAACATAACCAACAATGCAACCATCGGATTTCAATCGGTATTTACAAAATCAAATATCGTAATGTTGTTTTCATTTACATTATTGTACTTGATCATTTATGGGATTATGTATTTTATGTTAGGAGGAAATATTGCGACAACGATGAACAGTTGGTTTATTGACTGTTTCGCAGTAATGGTATTCATATTTTTTGTAATGTATTACTATTTTTCGAGTACTGAAGCTCAGGTGGAGAATTTTTTTGGTGATTTTTTTGTAGGATTACGCGATTTTTTGGATAAACCTAGTAGTTTTTTCACAATTATACTATTTATAATACTCAAATACATGTTATTTTATATTTTACGAGTACCCATGGATTCGAACAAACCATATTCAGTCATTTTATTTGAAATAATCGTATGGGGATTGTTTATTTTTGACGTATTTGGTTTGGTTTTTAAATATATATTCGGGTTTTCGATTGTTGATTTAATATTAAATCCACTGATTGAAATATGGAATATTTTACCGAATAATTTGAATCGTCCGGTAGATATATCTGGTGGTTATGTACACGGATGGAAAAATGAACAGAATAATTATCGTTATCAGGTAATCAGTACGGATAGTAGTGGTGCCAATATACACCCAGTGATAACAACCCCACCACCTAAATCAGAGGTATACAATGTTTCTAATAATTTATATACCTTTGAAGAAGCCCAGTCGATTTGTCAAAATTATTCAGCGAGATTAGCCACGTATGATGAAATTGAACATTCATACAATGATGGTGGTGAATGGTGTAATTATGGGTGGTCCGAAGGACAGATGGCATTGTTCCCTACCCAAAAAAATACATGGAATAAATTACAGAAAACGAAAACACATAAAAATGATTGTGGGCGTCCTGGTATCAATGGTGGATATATTGACAATCCATATGTAAAATTTGGTGTCAATTGTTATGGCGTGAAACCTACTCCAGGACCTAATGATAAGATTGGTAATACGGTTTCTACCGCGGAAGATATACTACAAAGTTCTGCTGACAAAGAATTAATGAAACATGTAGCGATTAATTCATTTAATTCCAAGAAATGGTCCGAATTCTAGTCGCAAACTCGTCCGGCGACTTCGTCGCCTACCGAGTTTGATCATAATATTGTAATCTTTTGTTTCGTAAAATCTCTTTATCTGGCAGTTTTTGTATAACCTTTTTTTTTTGTTTTAGTTATTGGCAAGGTGTCAGATACCCCCAAAGGGGGTCTCAACCCTTGAGCACCTTCGGTCAGAGACCCCCTTAGGGGGTCTCCAACTTGATCACCGAAGGTGATCTGAGTGCTCTGAGGGGCTGAAAGCCTCTGGTCAGTGGGCACAATGCCTACAACTACTAACTCATCTGTTTCCGATTCGGAAACAGATGTCACCGGTATATTGGTTTCAGATATTTTCAACCATGCAAAATGATCAATATTACGAAACGTACCTAAACAAATTGACCAATCTTTTTCTCCTTTCTCACCAATATGTTTACAACCATTGACATTGGTTATTGTAATATGTTTCAGCCATGGTCCTGTCTTTACAACGATCGCATAAAATGTTGAAAGTGATCTCCATGATACTATCTGGATTTTATCCTGTGGTTTTTTGTATTTACATTGTATTGCGTAATAATGATTATCTTTCTTGGAAAGTAAATCAATACCATAATCATTCTTAGTAAGATGAAATTGGTCTTTCAATTCTTTTGGAAAATCTTTGTAAAACCATACTTGATCATGATTCAATACATGCTGTAAATACAAAAAACAAAAACATTCAAACAGATCACCCTTTTTCTTTTAGTTCTACCATATTATGTGCAACCGCACCCTCAATATGTTTTTCGATTTCGTTCATCAGACAATCGAATTTATTTTCATGGGTTTGTATGTTTTTTGTAACAAAATCTTGAATAATTTTATTTTTTGTAAGACTCATATTGCATATACACTAAGTAAAATTTTATATGTAAATGAAAAAAAATGGTTTTCATTTACAGCAAACTTCGCTGATCACCTTCGAAGTTAGTAGTTGTAGGCATTGTAGCAAAACATACATTTATCTACGTTTCTTTGTGAAAGATCGTTTTTTTGTTTTAGTCGTGCCTATCACACCCTGTAAAAGTTGATCGAATCCAGGTATAGAAATAATATTTTCGGAAGAACTTGTACCTCCAAACATACTAAAACTATCAGACGATTGATTCATACTTAAATTTGGTGATTGTGACTCTAGAACAAGACCGATTGGAACTGAAGGTGACCTACGGTCACCAGAAGAGTTTAGAACCATCGTATAGTATCCGTTTGTATTTTTAACGACGACGTGTGACACGTTTGTTCGAATGTGATTTTTTGGATCTACGCATGACTTGATTGGTATAGAGAAGAACCGCTGGTACGGCTAAATCAGCAAATACACTACCTCCTTTGCCTTTTCTTCGTTTACCACCGACAACTAAACTTGGATTAGTGTTATATTGGAGCATTCCACTAGTACCATTGGAACCGACCTGGTGTGTTGTATCCCCGGCAACCGCATTCATCCATGCACCGGAATCACCACCTTTTTTCATATTTTTGCGACTGCGATTTCGACTATCCTTTTTCATATTGATTGTATATCCTATATATTACGTACTGATTTTACTTGGTTGAATATTGATAATCAAACTTCGTATCCAAAACAACAATATCAAATTTGCTAAAGTAAGAAATATTAAAAATACGTTGTACATGCATATAAACCAAATATACGGATAAATTTCATTGTAAATGATAAGCACAATCGGACGTATAATTTCTTTTACGCACCGTTTAATTTCTTCTTTTTGAAAAAATTCAATACATGAGTCACGAATAATCGACGTTGTCATATTGAATCATACATACAATCAATCATGGTTCTTATACGTAATATTAAACGCACCTAACTTGTCAGGTGGCAGAGCCAAACTTCTCCGGTGGCTCTGCCACCTTCGAAGTTAGTAGTTGAAGGCTTTTCAGCCCTCTGACCAAACTCATCCAGTGACCTACGGTCACCTTCTGAGTTAGTAGTGCAGAGGCTACGAGGAACGTTAGTCCCTTACCATGCGTTGTATGTAAAACAAAACAAACCGTCGAACATATATAGGCAAACCAAATCAATATGGAACAAATATTTGAACCGAATGCTCAATTTCAATTTGATAAATTAGTGTTAACCAATCCTATTTTTGTTAATTCAGGAAATTATTTTATTAAATACATAATGAATAATTCTCCTCTCTACATACAACCACCGAAATGTGCGACAAAACAGGGGTTTGTCAAAGGTGGTAAAAAAATATTTTGTGATTTACTATTTACCAACGAAAACGAATCATTCATTCGGTGGATAGAAGATTTAGAAAATTATTCACAAAAATATATTTTTAATAATCGCGAAAAATGGTTCGAAACCGACTTGGAAATGCATGATATTGAAAGTTCTTTTACATCACCATTGAAATTATACAAATCGGGAAAATTTTATATCGTACGAACAATTATTCCCACGCGTTTAGGAAAATGTACACTTAGGATATTTGACGAACAAGAAATGGACGTTCCGATGGAATCTATCCAAGATGGAACAGTAGTAATGACAATATGGGAAATACAAGGTATTAAATGTTCTACACGTAATTTTCAAATTGATATCGAAGTGAAACAAATGATGGTGATCCCCAAGAGTAATTTGTTTGATCGTTGTGTAATTTCCAAAAATTCTGAATTTAGCAAGGGGGACAGTGACCCCCTTTTGGGGTCACAACCCTTGAACACCGAAGGTGCACTGAGGGCTTCTGTACCTTATAGCCTCAGCATTACTAACTCAGAAGGCGGTCATCAGGAACGTGTGCCACCTGAGACATTACCCAAAGTTAGTAGTGAAGGATGCTTTCAACCCCCCTTGCCAAACTTGTCCGGTTTGTGTTCCAATGAAGCTACCTTCCATGTTAGTAGTGAAGAGACTACGAATATCGTTAGCCCCTTGCCAGAACCACTGCAAAAATTGGTGGAAGAAACCAACCAAGAACAGAATACCTCATATACAAATGTTTCAGCCCCTCAGAGCACTCAGATCACCTTCGGTGATCAAGTTGGAGACCCCCTAAGGGGGTCTCTGACCGAAGGTGCTCAAGGGTTGAGACCCCCTTGGGGGGTCTCTGACCCCATGCCAAAAATGGTAGAATCTACAGAAAAAGAAGCAATCTTGGTCAGGGGGGCTGAAAGCCCCCCAACTTCTCCGGCGACTAACTTAGTAGGTCACCTTGGTGACCGGATAAGTTTGGATGAATCCGACAACGATGATGAATATGACCAAGATAATGAATTCACGATAGATATTGATGAAATGGAATCTGACGATAATGTCCCCATTACTACCGACTATGAACCATCATCAGAGGTTGAAATAATTGATTTTAATCCAGATGATATCCATGAACCCAATGACTTTCAATTAAAGACACGAAATGATGTATATTACGAAATTTATACGAATGCCAAGAAAAAAGCCGAAGAGGCGCGTAATTTAGCTATATCCGCTTTTTTAGAAGCAAAACGAATCAAAGATTTATATTTAATTCATGAACCATTGGATATATTTACTGGTAAATAAATGACGAAGAGAATCCTCGTACGTCTGTAGGACGTACGAGGATTTGTCTTAATGGTAAGATAGCAAACTCCTCCGGTGGCTTTGCCACCTTCAGAGTTAGTAGTTGGAAGGACTTCGTCCCTCTGGCCAAAGGGCTTCCGTACTTAGTAGCCTCTTCTGATCTTCGGTAATACAACATAGGAGCGAAGACATCAATATATTACTGGATTTAACAACAAATTTTTTGTCCACCGTTTATATACATAAATACATAATAATTATGTTTAAAGAATTTCAGGCTGGATTATCTAAATTTTTTACCAAAAAATGGATACCCATCATTGTTTTATTGGTAATTTGTTTTGTGTTGATTGCTTATTCGTCCTACAAGGGTACTGTTTTAGACAGAATGACCAACGGGGCTAGTCCCTTTCCTTCCCCTTCCCAAATGGCGAATCCTCCCAGTATTCTTCCAGTCGGAACTGCGAATGTTATTGCCACACCCACTGTAGGTGCTGGTTCCACTGTTCAACCACCGGCCAGTGGATACACCGCACAAAACGTAGCAACCCCCAGTGATTTATTACCCAAAGACCAAAATAGTCAATGGGCTACTTTGAACCCCGTCGGTGGAAATGTAGCAATACCTGATCTTCTCCAAGCCGGATATCATATTGGCTTGGATACCATTGGACAAACATTGAAAAACGCCAACTACCAACTACGATCAGATCCCATTATCGAGAAACAAAACACGGGTCCATGGTTACAAAGTACGATTGAGCCTGATTACGCCCGTATTCCACTAGAAATTGGACAAGGTCAACGATAAATTCAACGGACGACGAAGTCGGGTCAGCTACCGAAGGTCACAACCTAGCACCGCCTCCGGCGGTGCTGAGGCGTAGAATGTAATTTCGGTAAAATTTATATTATTCTCAGAATAATGTAAATACAATGCAAAATTGGTTAGATTTTTTCGGATATGTCGTTCTTTTTATTATATTTGTGATATGTATCTATATTTATTTTCGTTCCGATGATTTTGAATTAAAATGCATCGTATCAGGTGTAGATGGAAACAAATATTGTGTACGTGAACGCCACCGTATACAAGAATCTGCAGATTTATTAGCCAAAGTCACCGAAAAATGTCATAAATTGGTATTATATTTAAATGAAAAACATCCGGAGAACGATTGTGTGAAACGTTTAGTAAAAAATTTTAATCCAAAAAAAATTGTTGAAATATTACCAACCAGTAGTTACACAGCTTATAGTGAAAATAAGGGTGAAAAAATCGCTTTTTGCTTGAACGTAACCAAAGGCGGAAAAGAAAATTTAATTGATGAACATACACTGACTTTTGTCGCAATACACGAATTAAGCCATTTATCGTGTTCGTCGATCGGTCATACAACACAATTCTGGGAAAATTTTACATTTTTATTACAAAATGCCAAAGAAGCCGGTATTCATGATCCCGTTGATTATTCACAAAAACCTACCGAATATTGTTCTATGAAAATAACAGACAACCCATACTACAAGTAAAATAAGTTCGCGATACAAACCATCTGTATATATGTGTACACAATGTATATATATATTTGCCCGGTAAATTAAATGGCATCTCCTGCACTGAATTATGTATATGATGGACCCGTATATGTAATTCAGGCGTCGGGTGGATTTCAGACACAACAATCATTTGATACAGTACATCGATTGACAGAAGCGGTTATTTTTCAATATGATGTCACTAATTCGGTCGAAGTATTGTTCGATGTACGTACTTTTAATACGCTAATTGGTATTTCCAAGGATCTGGACAATATCAATGTTACTTCAGATCATTTTTACGACATATCAACCAATAGTCTTCATGTGGATTCTATTTCATTGTCAGCGAGTCAATTTGTTACCGGATTAGGAAACAATACAAGTAATGTTATTAGTGTTGGTTGTCTTGATACACTTTATCATGATTTTACAAACTATGTAGAACAATATTTCGGTTTCAAAGGTCAAATAGGAACGAACAATATTTATGGCACGGCATCATTATATTCTGGGTTGAATGATTTTTATCCGAATCATGGTGTATTTGACGCATCCGCTTTTTTAAATATTATCACTTCGTCCCCAAATAACGGTCAAGGTGCTTATATCAATGATTTAAGTGGTCAAATTACCATTAATAATATTACACAATTGTTACGATATGCGGTCGATACAAATATTTTTGGTAATCGTGATCCATCAAATGGTGTAACCGCAAGTGATCCGTACAATCATGCCAATTATGGTGTTACCGATGGATTTTTTGCCGATGATTTGATTTTTATACCAAGTCAAGGTATTCAAATTACACTGAATTTGGCAATTCAGTCGGGATCTTTCACATCAACAACCATGATAACAACTGGTCAATATGCTGATATACAAGATACGAGTTTTAATGCATTAACGAATTCTAGTGGCACTTTTATTGAAACGTCGAATTTTTCAAACACTGGAATTGGTCGAACGGTTTCTGCTCCACTTTTGATTCGTTTGGCGAATTTGACCAATGCACAAAATTCAGGGTTTACTGTCAAAACCACGGCTATCGGCCCCTATTTGGTTTCTTTTGAGCTTCTCGGTCAGTATACGTCTGTGAATGTTACACGTAATGGTACTTTGTTAGCTGAAAAAGTTACCGGTCCTGTTTTCACTGATAATAATTCGAAATACCCATTGTCACCTGCCAGTAATTATTCATATATTTTTCAATCATTCATTGGTTCATCCGCAGGAATCGCCTATACGACTTCGATTACTACCGCAATTCCACCTGCGCCTGCTCCAACTGTGACTGTTGCAAATATCGCGTCTTTCACTACGAGAACCAGAACCGCGTCATCAATCTATTTCGATTTTTCTGGTAATTTTGCCTCCTATACGATGTATCGAGGTTCGACTTTAATTTATGGTGGAACCTATTCAGATGTAAGTTATGTGGATACCGGACTTTCAGCCAATAGTGCCTATGTATACACTATAATTCCATACACGTCCTCATCATCCGCGGGTACCAGTATTAATATTACCACGTATACTCTTTCGAATATTACAGGAATCACTTCTACGTATATCGATATTTCTTCCATCTATTTGAATATTGCTGGATCATATTCATCCTATAAGTTATATCGTAATGATAAGTTACCTATCGTGTTATTTTCCGGTGCTAGTACCTCCTACAATGATACTAGTTTAAATCCAAATACCACCTATACTTATACGATTTCTTCTTACAATGTGATTACTGATCTTACTACGTATCCGTCTACTTCTTGGTCATTTACTACTCTTCCGGTGTTATCATCTTTGAGTGTCGGAATACAAACCGCCACTTCAATTAAATTGTTATTCACTGGTTCGTATCAATATGTAACGATTACACGATCGGATGGGGTGACTTTTGTGAATCAACCGAACGACGTTTCATTTTTAAATACGGATTTAACACCGAATACTACGTATTCGTATACGGTTGTTCCTTATAATGTTACCGGTAATGGATCGTCAAGAACCATCAGTACATGTACATTGGGTGGGGTTACCGCCAATTCTTTTACTGTTTCCGCATATACTTCGCAAAATATTACCCTCAGTTTCAGTGGAACCTATAGTTTTCTGAAATTATATCGAAATGGTAGTTTATTACCTGGTGCAGATGACATTTCCAATACGAATACATATAATGATTCTACCGTGGTACCTAATACTACCTATACTTACACATTATATCCGTACAATATATTGGGACAATATGGTGTTACTCAAACAGTTATACAGACCACACTATCTACGCTAACCAGTTTTTATGTAGGTACACAAACGGCCACGACCACCAAATTATTATTTGCGGGTTCTTATAAATATGTAAAATTAATACGTACAGATGGCGGGCTGAATCGTAATATTTATAATGATATTTCCTATACGGATACAAATTCACCTGATCAAACATATACGTATACGGCCACGCCGTATGATATATATGGTAATGTCAATAATAGTGCAACTTTATCCATAAACATTTATACCTTACCTCTATTGACTGGATCACTTTCCTTAGGATCGGTTACGGGTTCTTCCGTACAAATAGGATTTGCCGGATCTTATAATTATGTAGATATATGCCGTAACGGAATTTTGATTGCACATAATGTATATGGTACCAATTATACCGATACAAATTCAGTATTGGGTAATACTAATTATGTATACACAGTTACCCCCTATAATTTATCTTCACCGATCAATACACCTGGATCGCAAGCCACTATAGCGACCACTACCTTACCAATTATCAATCCACCCATTACTTATATTCCGTCATTGACATCCATCAAGTTGTTCTATAACGGACAGTACGATTACGTAGACATTTGTCGTAACGGATTGTCTTTTACAGGTATCAAAGATGTTTCATTTGTCGAAACCAATCTTATGGACGATTATTTGTACAATTATACCATCGTACCCAAGAGTAACAGTGGCAATATAGGGACATCACAACAAATATCGGTATATACCTTACCAAAATTAATATCATTTACGAATGGAACTATCACGACAAATAGTATCGTGTTAAATTTTACAGGAAACTACCAATATGTAAAACTATACCGTAACAATGTCTTAATTGCAAATAACATAAATGGGAATACATACCTTGATACGAGTTTGAACAGTAATACAACTTACAATTATACGACCACACCATACAATCCATATGATATATCCGGATCATCCTTGAGTTTAAATGGATTATTTACTTACCCACAAATTACTTCTTTCGTAACAAAAAATATTCAAACGAATTCCATTGGATTGAATTTTCTTGGTTTCTTTGATTATGTAAGTTTGATTCGTAGTGATGGTGGTATGAATATTTATTCATTACGTGATACATCTTATACTGATACTTACGGTATTCTAAGTAATCATTTATACTCGTATACAGTTACACCATATCATAGTGATGGAACAAACGGGAATTCTTTGAATCTGAGTATTTATTCTTTGCCATATCTCCAATCTTTTTATGTAGATTCGGCGTCCACCGCATCCGACAGTATACAATTAGACTATAGTGGCAATTATGATAGCGTGGATATTTTACGTACTTCAGATAATGTATTCATCGCACAAAAATATACCAACTCTTTTTTCTTAGATACGAGTGTTAATAGAAATACCAATTATGCTTACCAAATTACCCCTTATAACCCTGCCCCCTATTTGTTATCTGGTTCCAAACTATCATTACAGACATTTTCTTACCCAAAAATAGATACTTCGGTAAATGAATTGGTGGATACTACGTCTATCCAATTATTTTATAAAGGGGCTTACGATTATATTTCCATCACAAGAGACGGAACCACATTGGTTACAAATTGGACTGATGTTTCATATGCCGATACCGGATTGACGAGTAATACCCCCTATCAATACACATTAACTCCCTACCATATTGATGTATGTAATGGTAATATTGGTATTGCGGGTGTTCCATTAGTATTACCATCCATCTACACGTTGGCGACAATCTATACAAATCCACCGGTAATTTCAAACAATAGTGTACTACTCGATGTTTCTGGTACTTATAGTAATATTAGTATTACACGTAATCAAACCGGAGGGAGAAATATTATTGAAGTAGCTTATCTTGGTCAATCCACCGATTTATTACCTTATACATATAAGATTGTTGATACGAAAATCGTTTATTGGGATGATATGACCATGGATTGTACCTTGGATCCGTATCATATGTTGGATCCTTCAGGAGTTGTCCAAGAATCGGTTATTTCGGTTATTTTACAAATAGCCGAAAATCGTGCCTTAAATTATCGCAATGATTCTTTTGTGGATTACGGTCTAAACAGTAATGCCCTTTATACTTATTCGATTATACCGTACAATCGTGCGGGTTATCCGAGTAATCCGTTTACATTTACAGTGAACACCCTACCGTTATTAATTGATTTGTATGCAACTCCGAATGGAAATGATATCACCTCGACCTATATTATGTATGATGGTTCCTATGATCATGTCAAAATTTACCGTGACAATACATTGGTAGGTAGTGATATATCGGCTGGATCATTCTTAGATACCGGATTAGTTGCCAATTTTTACCCGTACAATTATACGGTAATACCTTACAATATGAGTAATAATGAATGGTCGTCCTTGTCAATTTCTATATCTACCCTTCCCTTGTTGGACGCGGGATCATTTGTTACTTCTCAAATTACAAGTACTTCAATCACTTTATCCTATAGTGGACGTTATAGTACAGTTAGTGTGTACAATACGAGTGTTTCGGTGGATTTATCTTCGGTTATTTTACTAAGTACCGGTAATTCATGTATCAACCGTAATTTGTCACCCAACACGTCTTATAATTATCTAATTTGCCCGTACAATTCCATGAATCAATTAGGAATCACCGCATCATTATCAACCACGACCGCACCTTTACTTACCCAATTATCTATTGGAACCAAAGATATTTCCAGTATTCAATTGTTGTTTGATGGATCCTATTCGTATGTAAATATTTATTCCAATGGTAATTTGGTAAGTAACGTCAATACATCCAAAACGTTTAAACATACCGGATTAACGGCGAATACTAATTACCAATATGCAATTATTCCTTACAATACATACAATCGTGCTGGTGATAATTTGTACATATCTGCATATACATTACCATTATTAAGACCTTATCTATATTCGTATAACATACAATCCAATATTTCGACTGTTGCAAGTAATGGTAGTATGATTTCGTTACTTCAATTAAATTATGACGGTTCGTACGGGTATGTTGATATTTCACGTAATGGGGCAGGAATCATCACCAATTATACGTCAAATTTATATGTGGATTCCTATTTAACCCCCAATACTACTTATTCTTATGTAATAACACCCTTTTCGTCCAATGATGAAATAGGTGTTTCTTTACAGTTTGCCGTAACTACCGCACCAATCATAACTTCGGTGATTTCCGGTTCCAAAACCAATTCGTCGAGTATACAATTAGTAATAAGTGGTAATTACGCATGGTTTGATTTATCACGTAATGGTATAACTCGTGATGTCAATGTGAATACTACCTCCTACCGGGATACTAATAATATCATCGCAAATAATATTTATATATACGTACTCACCCCCTATAACAGTGCAGGTATTTCTGGTACACCTTATACATTTACTGGATATTCTTACCCAATGATGAATACCGGATCTTATGTGAATAACCAGAAAATCAATTCATTGGTAGTCAATTTTACTGGATTATATAATTATGTAAAAATACAACGTTACAATGGTATTGGTACATTGTTATTTACGAATCCAATTAGTACTGGTACACAATTTTTGGACACAAATTTAACCGCCAATACTACTTATACTTACATATTAACCCCGTATAATCAAACATTTCCGGCCCAAGATGGTTCATCGGTTATATTGTCAGGAACAACTTTGCCGTTGTTATACACGGTAGGTGGTGGTATCAAAACATCGACAACTGCACAAATATTATTTACCGGTGCATATGATCATGTACTACTTCATTGTACGAGTGATATAACAGTGTCAGATGCAACATCTTACGATATATCTTATACTTTTACCGGATTGGCGCCAAATACATCGTATACGTTTTCATTAACCCCCTATGATATTTATAATAACGCTGGGTCATCACTTTCGATCACCATTTACAATTTACCTTTGTTGTCTTCTAACCATGTTACGATTGGAATTACTACGATTCATTCTATCCAATTGTTATTTTCAGATGTGTTTTCATATGTTCATATTTTCCGTAATGGTACGGATATCAATGGTGGTAATCCAATTCGTGATACATCCTTTGTAGATACTGGATTGTCCGAATATACCAACTATACTTACCAAATTGTTCCCTATAATAACAATAATGATCCAGGAACATCAGTATCAATAACGGCGACCACCGTACTCGCCTTACCCTATATTAGTACTGTCAATACCGGAATAGAAGATATTAGTTCGATTCAATTGATATATACGGGTGTATTTGTATATGTAAACATATATCGTAATGGCACATTAATCGCAAATAATATTACTACCTCCACCTATACCGATACTAGTTTGAATACGGATACAAAATATACCTATTTTATTACACCTTACGGAAATGTGACAATGGGTGTTTCACAATCAATTACCGCTTATACATTACCATTGATCAACGCCAATTCTCTATCTATTTCGAATATAAGTTCATCGTCATTAACATTGTCATATAGTGGTATATTCGATTCGGTCAATATCTATCGTGGTTCTACGTTGATTGTAACTGGTAATACAGGTAATTTATATGTTGATACCGGTATTTTAAATTATCCGAATACTTTATTTACATACACAATTGTACCTGAAAATGTGGGTAATGCTGGTTCTTCCGCGTCCATAAGTATAACTACACCGGCAAAATTAAATAGTCTGACACCTGGAACCATCGGATATCAATCCATTCAAATGTTATTTACAGGAATATATCAATATGTAACAATTACTCGCGATGATGGAACAATCACAACATTAGCGAGTCATTTGATTGATACGTCTTTCACAGATACTGGGTTACTCGGTGATACACAATATGTTTACACGGTGACACCTTACAATTCTGCCGTTGTTCCCACTGCGGGTTCAAGTCTGATAATGACTGCATATACCTTACCGTCCCTTACCATTGGATCCATCACTGCCACCAACATTTTTGCAACTTCGATGATCATCCATTTCACTGGTTATTATAGTTTTGTGAATTTATATCGTAATGATTCTATCTTGGTCAAAGCAGGTATCACCGGTACATATTACCAAGATAGTAATTTGACTGCGAATACCCAGTATTCGTATACTGTTTATCCTTATAATTCAAACCACCCACCAACGATGGGTACCAGTGCCACCATTACGAATATAACTACTTCTGCCAGTCTTACCAATGTATCCTTCGGTACCAAAACTACCAATTCCGTACAACTTATATTGGACACAAATCCCGCGTATTATTACGTAAAAATATTCCGTAATGGCTTCTATCTTGGACAAACATATGGTAGTTCGTTCACTGATTATAATATAAACAATGTACCCACATTAGCACCAAATACTGCATACCAGTATGTCGCAATTCCTTATAATATGGTTGATATATCTAGTTCAATTGTCACAAAAACAACCTATACCGCTTCACAAATTACGAGTGCAACTATTTCCATTATAAATACCAATTCAATTACATTGTCGTATACTGGTAATTATACGAATGTAAGCATTTATCGGTCAGATATGAATAGTATACCACTGACTTTCAATTATTCGGGAAATAGTTATGTTGATGTTAGCTGTCAAGCAGATACGGCATATAGTTATTCCATTGTCCCTTATAATTTACTGGGAGAAGCGGGTAATACTTATTCTTTGTCAGCCACCACAACATTACCTTATTTATCTAAGTTAACTCCGGGTATCGAAACTCTGTCATCTATACAAATCAAATTCACGGGATTATACCAATATGTTCGAGTATCACGTAATTCCGTTTTACTGAATGGTGGAAACAAAATATATGATATTTCTTATACTGATTCTACCGTCAACGATTATGAAGTACCTTATCTTTATACGGTGATTCCCTATAATAATCAGGATGTTGCCGGATCGTCCTTGTCCATAACCATGTATTCACTACCCTTGTTAAATAGTGGTACCATTTCTGCCTCCAATATTACTACCAATAGTGCACATATCAATTTCGATGGATCCTATGCTTATGTACAAATTTATCGCAATGGTACATTCGTATTAACGGCTTCTTCATCCCCCTACCGAGATATTGGTAATTTATCAATCAATACTACCTATATTTATACCATTGTGCCATACAATCAATCCGATTTATCCGGAAGTAGTGCCACTATTAGTGTATTAACGTTACCCAATTTGTCAAATACCAGTGTTATCAATGACACGAGTATGACAGAAAATTCATTGACATTGAGGTTTTTACCACCCTATACCAATTATGCGTATTTGACCATCACCAGCAACGTTTCAACCATCCCTGTAAACATCATGAATACATCAACCTCATATACGAATTCAGGATTAAGTCCCAATACGTTTTACAATTATACCATTACTCCTTACAATAATACTGGTAAAAATACTGCGATAAATATATCAAATTATACACTTCCAATCATTACCAATCATTCTTTTGTTACCGGATCCATTACCACGAATTCCACCTCATTGGTAATTGGTGGTAGTTATTCGTATATTACTATTTTACGTACCGATACAAATAACACCTCTTATTATTTACTCAATGGATCAACCACCAATTTTTCAAGTAATGGTACGATCATCAATGATATCACCAATATATCACCAAATACTATTTATACTTATGCGATTACTCCTTATAACCCATTGAATATTGCTGGTACAAATAAAACGTTGGTCACCAAAACATTACCTCGAATGAATTCAGTATCTACCGGAACATTGTCCACCTCGAATGTTGAGTTATTATTATTAGGTAACTACGATTATGTGAATATTTCACGTACCTATACGAGTAATAACATAACCTATAATTCGACGATTATAAATAATTTTACAGGAACATCATATCTCGATTCAATCGGACTGAATATTTTGTATACCTATACCATTATCCCATTTTCATACGGTATCAACGGTACGAATGACATTTCAGGTACTTCTGTTCAACGAAACGTATATGCATTACCAATGCTTTCAACCAATCCATCCAATATAAATATAACTTCCATCACCAGTACCAGTCTTACCTTGAATTATAGGAATGGAGCATTTTCGTACGTACTGATTACCCGTAATGGCGTTTCTATTCCCAATATACAATCGAATGGTCAACAATCGTCCTATACGGATAGCAACGTTTCACCCAATACAAGTTATACCTATGTGATTACCCCGTATAATCCATTGAATATTGCCGGAACACCTTACACATTATCAGCAAATACTTTGCCTTTGATTACTACGGTTGCTACCGGAAGAACGACGACGGACTCAGTACAAATTAAATTGGATTCGTCAAATAACACATTCGTCAATTTTGATATTTCACGTAACGGAACTATATTACAATCACACATATACGATACATGCTATGTTGATACTGGACTTAGTCCGAACACGTCCTATAGTTACACGATCACGCCATATAATACTACCAATAATAGTGGAAATTCTTATGTATATTCTACGTTTACTTTACCATCGATCGGTACAATTAGCATAACCAATTCGACCGCCGGTAATACCGTATTTACCGTCAATTCATCCAATTATAATCGTATTGATATTTCCAGAAATGATGTTGGTATAATAACATCTTGGTACATAGGTACCACATATACGGATTACACCACCATTGCGAATACACAATACACCTATTTGTTCAAACCTTACAATCAACTCAATGTCATGGGTTCCCCATTATTAGTTACTTACAATGCATTACCAACCTTGACATCGTTAACTGCGGGTGCACAAATAGATACGTCCAATTCCATACAATTACTATTCAGTGGTTTGTATAATTATGTGAAAATACGTCGAAATGGTACGGTAATCGTTGCGAAATTATCGGATATTTCTTATACAGATACGAATTTGACACCGGATACATCATATACTTATACGGTTACACCGCAGTCGACTATGGTTGCTGGTGATATTTCTGGTATGTATTTGACAGCATCTGCTTATACGCAACCATTGCTTTATAATTTCGGTGCGAGTTATGTCGGTACAACCTCACTCATATTAACGATGAGTGGATTGTTTTACAAAGCAAACATTTTACGAACCACCGGAACTGTCCAAAAATTGTATACTGATGTATCTGGTAGTACTTTCACGGATATTGTGAATCCAAATACACTATATTCTTACCAAATTACACCATATTCTCCCAACTCATTACCCGGGTCATATAGTATTTATTCCACCACCACGAGTTCATCATTGTCAATTCTGTCCGGAACAGTCACCACTTCTTCCATTACATTATTGTTTAGTGGGGCATATTTATATTTGAGCGGAACCATCGGAGGTATTAGTGCATTTACAAATTTGAATGATATATCTTATACGTTTACCGGATTGTCCGGCTATAATACCTCCTACAATATGATAGTGAATTCCTACAATTCGGTGGGTGTTCTTGGAACATCGGTGAATTATTCAGCATATACCTTGGCCAATATTACGTCTGTTACCATCGGAACTTATAGCGCATTTTCGGCTATCATCAATTATACCGGTAATTATTCGTCCGTCGGTATTGTTCGAAACGGACAAACCATCGCCTTGGTAAACGGATCAGGTATTACTACCTATACCGATGCCAGTGCCGTACCAAATACTACCTATACGTATGGTGTTATACCCTATAACGGAAATTTACCACCACTACCTGGAACACAAGTCAATGCTTCCGCCACCATTACTACTCCTTCCGGATTAAATCCAACGATCGGCGCTCTTACCACAAATTCCATCCAAGTATTGTTCGGTGGTAATTTCAGTTATATGTATTTAAATATAAACACGGTGTTCGCTTTTTTGGCAAAAACCACAGATATATCTTACATAGCACAATATCTACCATTGACTACAACACCATTATCACCCAATACTCCTTATACTTTCACGTTAACACCTTATAATGCGTCCAATGTGGCCGGATCGGCCGTTTCCAGTACGATTTATACTTTACCTATATTCACCAGTTTTATTACCAATGTGATTAGTTCGAGTACTGTACAATTACTATTTGGTGGATCTTATTCTTATTATAAAATTACTAGAAATGGATCGACTATATACGCAAATACGAATATGGCCTATGATATTTCCTACGTTGATAGCGGATTAACATTGAATTCCACATATATATACACGATCACCCCCTATAATTATCAAAATTATCCGGGAACTACCCTAACAACTACCACGGTCATTACCAATTCTGTATTTATTTATAATGGTGCTTTTAACTTGACACCAGCCACGTACGGGTGGACAGTCACTACTGGTACAGGTTGTGCTTATTATGTCGGAAATGGTACAAATTATTATACCGGTACATTACCATCAATCACCACCCAATACTTTGTTGGTGCCAATAGTACTACTAGTTCCGGTCAAAAAATCATTCTTTCACAAGCGATTTCATTTGTGGGTATTACAAAACCAACCACCTATTTACTATCATTCTGTGCTTTTCCGGCATCAGTTATCAATGCGTTACATACATTGACAGTTTATATGAATGGTATCACTCTACTGAATAATATGTCATTTGGTTCAACACCCAATACGCCTTATAGTACATTTAATTTACCATTTATTATTAGTACCAATGGAACATATACTCTCAATTTTGTATTCTACTCACCGAATAATCTTGCATCCACGATTGGTGTTACCGCTGTGCAAATTTTCAATAGTAATATTCCTGGTATAGGTGCGTTTGCACTGGATGCAGCCGGATTGAATATGTATTACCCGTTTGATTTATCCGCCGGTATAGTTGCCGATACCAATTATTTGAACAATTATGCGAGTGGATTACCAATCGTAGACGCCTCGCTCAACGGGGGGGCTACACTTACACAAATCAATCCAGCGATTGGCACAGCTTGTCTTTCTTTGAATAGTTCTAACCAACAATATGTATCCATCAATCCATCAATCAACCTAACTACCAGTGGATTCAGTATTTGTGGTTGGTTTTACCCTTCCGGTACACAATCCAATCTTGCTACCATCTTTTCTTTAACCAACCCAATATCAGGTGGAGTTATTTCTTTGGGATATCGTACCTTTTATGGACAGACACGGTATTTGGATTTTTATATCAATGGTACATTCGAATTTATTGCGACCAATTATTCAATTAAACCTGGATTTTGGTATTTCTATGCAATGTCCGCCAGTTACAATGTATCCAGTGGTAAGGCTACTTATAATTTTTATTTGAATAATACATTGATTCATACCTATACAAATTCGGTATGGCCATCGGTAACTTCTTATACTATGAACACGTTGGGATATGCCACCGGTACCGCTTATTTCAATGGATTCATGGACGATTTCCGATTTTATAACCGCGTATTATCGACACAAGACGTAGCAACACTTTGGAATTATACAGTGGCAACTACCAATAACATGTTTTCCTTGGTGGATTCGTATAAATTGAACATGTATTATCCTTTTGATTTATTGAATCAATCGGCCACGTATTTGCCCATATTAGTTGTTGCCAACGGTGGATTTGATTATCCTATTCTGGCTACCAATTCATATATAAACAATCCAGTGGTAGTTGGTTGGTCGATTACATCAGGAACCAAGTATACACTATACAATGGAACGTCAAATTATGCGTATGGTTTACCTGCCGGTATTTCACAATATATGGGTATTCAATCTGGTACTAGTCTTGGAAAATCCACCTATACAATGTCACAAACAATGACATTAAGCGCTGGAACCGGAATTCCCACTCAATATATATTATCCTTTGTTGCATTCCCTCTGGATAATAGTTACAATTCGGCACATACATTTTCGGTGAATTTTGGAAATACTTCCTTATTACTCAACCAATCATTCGCGAATAGTTCTTCCACCGTCCCCTATAATTCCTATAATTTACCTTTCCAGGTGAACAATTCGGGTACATTCACCTTATCTTTTGTATTTTCGAATACCGGTTCGATGACTTCCACGATTGGCATCACCAAAGTACAAGTATCTTCCAACACGATTATTGGATCCGGATACAATGCGATCGATACCACCAATCTATCGATATATTATCCCTTGTCCATTCTGGCTGGATCTACTTCTGGTACTTCAGTATATAATTTTTATAATGGTACCGGAGTATTGGACGCTGTATTGAATAATGGTGCCACGATGGTAACATCAAATCCTGCACCTTATATGGGATCCGCTTGTTTGTCTTTGTCTAGTACCAGTTCACAATCCATGACCATCAATTCATCGTTTACTATCGCACCCACAGCTACCGTGGGTTCAGGATTCAGTATTGGTGGTTGGTTCTATGCCAGTGGTGTGCAAAATACCAAGGCGACCATTTTCTGTTTGGCCGGTACATCAGGTCAAATATCTTTGTCCTATAAATCCTATCTCGGTAACAATCAATACTTGGATTTCTTGGTAACCGGGTGTGTAGAATATATTGCTGGATCGTATCCGATCACCGCAAACAATTGGTATTTCTTTACCATGGTGGCTTCTTGCCAAAGTACCAGTGGAAATACAAATACCACCTACCAATTCTATTTGAATAATATATTACTTTCCACGAAATATGGTCCTTGGCCTACGGTAACTTCATATACCAACAATACTCTTGGTTATGGTGCCGGTGGGTATTTCAATGGTGCTATCCAAGATATGCGATTCTATACACGTATATTGAGTACACAAGATATCAATGCATTATGGAACTATGGTATTGTACAACGAAACAATTATTTTGGCTTGATTGACACCGCGGGGATCAATATGTATTATTCTTTGGATTCAACCACAACCTTGAACTATAAGGTGTTGTCGATCATTGATTTGGCCACTACCAATGGTATGTTTACTATACCGACATTGGCGCAGAATAGTACCAGTTCATTGAATCCGAGTACACTGATTAATTGGTTGTTTTCTACCAATGCTCAATATTATTTGTATAACGGAAATTCCGTCTATGCATACGGATTACCTTCAACAGTGAGTCAATATATTGGAATTGTCGGAATCAGTAGTTTGTATGCGATTACCATGTACCAAACCATTTCAGTTACTGTTACTACCTCTACTCAATTTATACTATCATTTCATGCTTTCCCGGCTGACAACAATTACAATACGAAACAAACATTGACAGTCACCATCGGTGGAGTCACTTTATTATCCAATTATTCGTTTATAGCGAGTTCTTCCACCGTTCCATATAATACTTTTAATATCCCCTTTTCGATTTCACAAACTGGCAATTACCCCTTAGTATTCTCTTTTGCCAATACCACCAATGATACCAGTGGATCGATTCTTTGTGTAACTGGGGTTTCTGTGGCAAATATACTGGCCGGTTCAGCCTATAATACAATTGATCCCAGTGGATTGGCTCTGTATTATCCATTCAATAGTGGTTCTATTATTGGTTCCGTATTGAATGATTATACCACGGGTGTTGCTATACCCGATGCGACTATTACCAATAATGCCATAATTACTACCACGAATCCGACCCCCATCTACGGCTCAGGTTCTTTGTCTTTGTCGAGTAATGCAAATCAATCGGCTACTCTGAATTCGTTCATATTACCTACTGTACCGGTTTCTTCCGCCGGTGGATCGGTTGGATTTTCCGTATCATGTTGGTTTGATCCATCCGGTGCGCAACCCTACAATGCCTGTATCTTTTCATTACGTAATTCGGCCAATCTCGGTATATCCACTTTTTACAATGAAACTAATTCTTGGTTAGATATTTCGATCAATGGTGTGACCTATGATATTATTCCCAATATGAATCCTATCACACCCGGTACATGGAATTTGTTGGTATTAGTGGGTTCCTGTCTTGGTGGATTCGCATCCTCCGGTGCATCATATACACTTTATTTAAATAATCGTGTGATACAAACTTTTGTGGGTGCGTGGCCAAGTACGGTATCTAGTTATACGACGAATACCTTGGGTTATGGTGGTAATGGCACGGGTTATTTCAATGGAAATATCGACGATTTCCGTACATATACACGTGCATTAAGTTCCCAAGATGTGGCTACTTTATGGAATTCGGTTGAAATCGGTAATTCATTTGGTAATATCATTGATCCGGTTAATTTACAAATATATTATCCATTTAATCAAGGTACAAATATTAATTATTATGGACAATTGGTATCCACCAATGGTAAATTCAGTTCACAAATACTGACAACCAACAGTACCAGTAGTAGTAATCCTACGATTTACGGGTGGACATTTTCAAACAATTCGTCCTATTATCTTTATAATGGGACCTCCGTATACGGTTACGGATTACCCACCGGTATATCACAATATGTTGGTATGAGAATGGTACCTGGTGGTGGTACTACTACCTTTTCACAATCGATTCCCGCCACCGCTTTTTCCAAGAGTGATAATAGTTATTTGGTCATGTTCCAAGCTTTCCCTATGGACGCTAGTTATAATTCGTCCCATACATTGACGGTTTCCTTGGGTAATGTGATTCTTTTGAATAATGTGTCATTCACCGTATCTAATACGACCGTTCCGTATATATCCTATGTATTACCGTTAACCATAGCTTACACCGGAAGTTACACATTGAACTTTCGTTTTACCAATCCTGACGGAATCTCGGCATCCACCATTTGTATTACAAATATACAGGTTATCTTGGCAAATACTCCCGCAGTTGGTTCACAAGTCGTTGATCCTACCGGATTACAAGTTTATTATCCATTTGATCTTTCCGCGGGTATTGTTGGGGCCAACTTGTACGATTACGCAACGGGGGTAGGTGTCGCCGACGCTATCGCCAATTTCGGTGCCTCGATTGGTACCAATTACACTCCTCTTGCGGGTACGGGTTATTTATCCTTGGCTTCGGCCAATAATCAATCCGTTACTATGACCAAAACCATTTCGATAGGGGCTTCTCCTACTACAGGAGCCGGATTTTCAATTACCGGTTGGTTCAATACCTATAGTATCATGCCGAATTTCAATGCCTGTATCTTTTCTTGGATTGGAAGTGGTGGTAACAACATTTCAGCATTTTTACAACGTAATAACAATTATTTGGATTTTTCGTGTAATGGTGTCCAAGAAATTATATGTAATGATACCATTTTCCCCAATACATGGAATTATTTTGCCATGGTTGCCAAATATAATGGCGCAGGATCAACCGGTACCACGTATACGTATTATTTTAATAATCAATCAGTAAGTGTGAATGGCGCATGGCCATTAAGTACCACGTATACGAGTTTACAACTCGGACAAAATACCGCGGCAGGTCTTGGTTATTTTAATGGTGGTATCGATGATTTCCGTATTTATACACGTCCATTAAGTAAACAAGACATCACTTCAGTATGGAATTATGGTATGGCTTACCAAAAGAAATATGGTAACTTGGTAGATCCCACTGCTTTACAAATTTATTATCCATTCAGTCAGGGTGCCGAAATTAGTTACTACGATTCATTCAATACGTTGGTGGTTTCCAATGGATTATTTATTTCAAAATCACCCACGGGTACAAACCCACCTATTTCTGGGTGGACTACCACGGTTGGAACCGGCGCATCCTATATTCTTAGTGAAAAAGGGACCAGTAATTATACATACGGATTACCAACCTCCGTCACACAATACTTGGTGGTTTCGGCGGGTAATGCCGGAACATCGACGACCATTTCACAAAATATATTGTTTGTATTGACCAATGTTAATTTTACCAATTATATTCTGTCGTTCAAAGTATTTCCGATTGATAATGGATACAACCCGGTACAAACCTTGAGTGTTTCAATTGGTAATATCGTGTTACTGAATAAAGTCGTATTTGTGTCGAGTACCACGAGTGTCCCCTATACAACATTTAATATTCCAATCACATTGAATTATTCCGGCACATTTCCTCTGGCATTTACTTTTTCCAATTCGACTACGGTTGTTTCCAGTTTATGTATTGCGGATGTTTCCATGATCCCTTCGGGATCCGCATCACCCTATGGTGCCGGTTACAATACCGTCGATATCTCCAACATGGCCATGTATTATTCATTCGATGCCAATTCTTATGGCGGTACATTGATCCACGATTATGCCACCGGAACCGCTGTGATCGATGCTAGTATGAGTTCCATCGGAATGATTGGTCCTGCGATTGGAGGAAAACAAATCGGTACTGCATGTATTTCATTCAATGCCATCAGTAATCAATCGGCTACACTGGCATCCTTTACTGTCCCCCCACAAACCACCGGAAACGGACTGAGTTTTACTACCTGGTTTTATCCTTCTGGTACTCAGACAACCAATGCCACATTGTTTTCCTTCCAAAATACGACTGGTGGTTCGATTTCATGCTTTTATAATGGTGCCAACAACTGGCTGGATATTTCAGCAAACCCTGGTACCGAATATGTGGCTTGGTCATACCGTATCGTCCCGAATACCTGGAATTTTTTCGCGTATATTATACAATACAATGGCTCTACCACCACGCATTCTTACTATTTGAACGATGTCTCCATGTCCAAGACGGTCGGTATGTGGCCCGATGTGTCCTCATCTTATACCAAGAATTGGTTGGGTTATGGAAGTAATCTCGGATATTTCAACGGATATATGGATGATTTCCGTATGTATAAACGTGCCATCAGTTCTCAAGAAATATTTTCTTTGTGGCAATACGGTAATTCGTTTATCAATACAAACTACGGTAATATCATCGATCCTACCGCCATACAAGTGTATTACCCATTTTCTCAGAGCACCATTTGTCCGGTGTTTACATCGGTTTCTGTGGCATTTTCTGCATATAGTGGGTTGAGTACAGGATCTGGAACACTTACCGTCAATTATAGTAGTCCTGTTTCGTTTTTTAATGTGAGTGTGGCACGAAATACCAGTGGCGTCATCGGTTCGGGTAATCAGATCATACAACCACGTGGTGCCACCTCGATGATCGATACCAATTTACGTGCAGATACTAGTTACAATTATTCAATTACGCCATATAGTGAATACGGGGTCAAAGGGTCTACCATCACCACCACCACCATTTCACCAACCGCCGACGTTTCTTTTACGAATTACAGCGCTATAAATACCACCGGATTGACCTTGAATTTCGACACATCCGTTCCTTACTATTATACAAGTATTGCGCGTATTACGAATGATGTATGTGGTTCATTTATAACTCAACCAGTCGGACAGTATGTATTCACCGATATATCTCTTTCTGCCAATACTAAGTACGCTTATTCAGTGACATCTTACAATATATTAAACATATCCGGTGGAACCATCAATCGTACCGCGACTGTTTATACTTTACCGGTTGTTACCAATATCACGGGTGTTGCCACCTCGAATCAATTAACCATCACCGTAATTGGTAGTTATAGTTACTTTACCTGGCTGAACACCAATACCGGAACAACCGCAACTGTGGCACCAGGTGTAACCAGTTTTGTGGATACTTCGAATATTTCTAACACCAATATTGGTTATATTTATACAATTACACCTTACAATGTAAGTAATGCAGTCGGTACACCTATAACGTCATCTCAGATATATTCTTTACCGAATGTTACTATTACACAATCGGCGATTACTACTATACCATACAATGCTACGGTGGTGAACACATCAAATACAAATGTCATTGTAAATAGTGTCGTCGGTAATAGTTATTCTTTGGCCTATAATGTGGTGGATAATACCAAATTACTCATGTATTATTATTTCGATCCGTCTTATTCAGTTGAAAAAATTACGGTCAATGTGGTTGGTGGCTATTATTATTTTAAGTGGAAAAACAATGTTACCGGTATTAGCAACACCATGGCACCTGGTGTAAATAGTTTTGTTGATACTTATCGAATTGCATATAACACCGCTTACACTTATAATATTACTCCGTACAATCAATCGAATGTGGCGGGTAGTAGTTATACCACCGCTACTTTGAATACGTTACCATTGATTTATAATACCACGGTAGTTCAAACCATCAGTTCTGAATACGTGAATCTGGTCATTAACGGATCTTATTATTACTTTACATGGAAAAACAATCAAACTGGTATGACTGCTACCACTACACCCGGCGTCACAAGTTTCACCGATACGTCGATTTCATATGGGATGTCGTACAATTATACAATTACGCCGTACAACATCGTCGATGCTTCTGGTGACTTGGTAACTACTCCCGTCGTGTATGCCTTTCCCAACATCACCAGTTCTTCCTCGGTGGTTACCGCCGGGACAATCACTACCAATGTGGTTGGTGCGTATAATTACTTTACTTGGAAAAACAATCAGACCGGTATGACTGCTACCACTTCACCTGGCGTGACAAGTTTCACAGATACTACCAATATTGCCTATAATACCGCATATACGTACACGTTTACACCATATAACACCGTGAATACTGCCGGTTACACGTATACCACGCCAACCGTGTATAGTCTACCCATTATTACCGCTACGGTACCCAGTGCTATCCGAACGGCGAATTACGACCAAATGAGTGTCAGTGTTACCGGATCTTATAATTACTTTACCTGGATCAATAACCAAACCGGTCTTGGTGCTACCACCTTACCCGGTGTCACGAGTTTTGTCGATTCCTCCAGTATTGCCTACAATGTTTCTTACACCTACCGGATTACACCTTATAACGTGGTCAATGTTTCCGGTGGCTTGGTAACTACCACCGCATTGTATTCCTTACCCAATGTCGCAAGTTCTTCCTCGGTGGTTACCGCTGGTCAAATTAACACGAGTGTGGTAGGTGCGTATAGTTACTTTGCTTGGACCAACAATCAGACGGGTATTACAGCCACCATGGCACCGGGTATCACTAGTTTCACCGACACTTCCAACATTGCGTATAATACAGCATACACTTACAACATTGTTCCTTATAACCCGAACAACACCTACGGTTACACATATACCACGCCAACCGTGTATAGTCTACCCATTATCACGGCCACGGTACCCAGTGCTATCCGAACGGCGAATTACGACCAAATGAGTGTCAGTGTTACCGGATCTTATAGTTACTTTACCTGGATCAATAACCAAACTGGCCTTGGTGCTACCACCTTACCCGGAGTCACGAGTTTCGTCGATTCCTCCAGTATTGACTACAATGTTTCTTATACCTACCGGATTACACCATACAACGTGGTCAATGTTTCCGGTGGCTTGGTAACCACCACCGCATTGTATTCCTTACCCAATGTCACCAGTTCTTCCTCGGTGGTTACCGCTGGAAACATAGCCACGAGTGTGGTCGGTGTGTATAGTTACTTTGCTTGGACCAACAATCAGACGGGTATTACGGCTACCATGGCACCGGGTGTCACTAGTTTCACCGACACTTCCAATATTGCATATAATACCACCTATACTTACAACATTGTTCCATACAATCCAAACAACACCTACGGTTACACGTATACCACACCAACCTTGTATAGTCTACCCATTGTTACCGGGTTTTCAGTAATACCCAGTACAGTTCAACTCACCATTAGTGTGATCGGATCTTATAGTTATATTACCTGGAAAAACAATGTTACAGGTACGACAGTTACCTTGGCACCCGGTGTTACTAGTTTCGTTGATAATACGGCTATTACCTCAGGTGCATCTTATACCTATACGATTACACCATACAACGTGGTCAATGTTTCCGGTGGAACAGTGACATCACCTTCCTACGTCGCCGCGAATCAGATTCTCAATAATGTTTCCAATGGAGGATTTTCTGTACCACTATTATCTACCGGTGCCAAATCGTTCAATCCGTCCATCTCGGGTTGGAATTTCAGATCAGGAACCAATTACTATCTATATAATGGTAGTGGTGTTGGGACAGCGTATACAAGTCCATTACCCAGTGCTTCTACACAGTACTTGGGTATGTATTCAGGTACAACGATTGGTACTGTTTCTGTCGCGTATCAAACCATGTTTTTATCTACCACCACCATGGATACCAAGTTTTTGTTATCATTTGCCGTATTCCCTCTTGATGGATCATACAATGCTGGTCAAACCATGTCCGTATCCATAGGTAACATCGTTTTGTTCCAAAATTATAGTTTACCTGTCAGTTCTACGACGGTTCCGTATATTACGATGAATTATCCGTTCAGTATCGGCAATACAGGAAATTATACGCTCACCTTTACCATAAATAATAATACAACCTCCCCATCCACCATCGGTATTACCAACGTGATTGTACAGAATTATAACAATTCACCTGGTATCGGATACAATGCAATTGATCCGAGTGGAATGGCGATGTATTACGCGTTCGATCCTTCCGCGGGTATTGTTGGTTCGACGTTGTACGATTACGCCACCGGCTCACAATTCGCGGACGGTGTGGTTTACAACAATGCCATTGTCCAAACCGCCATTCCAATGGTCGGAAAAAGTAGTCTATATATAAGTAGTGCTAGTTCACAGTATGTTTCGTTAGGATCAGTTACCATGCCTTCAGGTGTATTGAATGCCGGATTTACCATCGCCGGTTGGTTTTATATATTAGGTACACAAGCGACCAACGCCGTCGTCTTCTGTTTGAATTCCGGGTCCAGTATCGCCAATGGAAACAACCTCATTATGTATTACAATACCTTGCTTGGTGCTTGGGAATTTTTAATTACTGGTTGTTCCCCATATATTATGAATAATGTTAATATGAAGGCCAATACATGGAATTTCTTTGCTGTTACGATACAGTATCAAGGTTCGGGCAATACTGGAACCTTGTATAATTATTACTTGAATGGTAGTTTGGTGAATACCATATCCAGTACTTGGCCATCCGGGGTTTCTTATACCAACAATACTATCGGTTATGCGAATGGATTGGGTTATTTCAATGGATATATCGATGATTTCCGTGTTTATACTCGTACATTGACGGCGAATGATGTTTTGTCCCTATGGGATTACGGAGTATTATGTACTCCAAAATTGACACCGGGAATTATCGATTCTACCGCAATGATCATGTATTATAATTTTGATATGACCACCATTACTCCGATAGCGATGAATCCACCGGTTACATTATATAATGGTGTGTTTACTTCACCCATCGTCTCAACCAATACCGCAAGTATTGCGAATGTGGCAGTGGCGAATTGGTTGTTTTCATCCGGTGCCCAATACAATGTATATAATGGAACCGCGGTTTATGCCAACGCTACCTCGTTACCCTACACCGTTACTCAATATGTGGGGATTGTTTCCAATACGATGGGGGCTGGTAGTTATACCATGTCACAAAATCTCGTATTTACCATCGGTTCCGCGACGTCCACCTCGACGACCTACCAATTGTCCTTCTACGCCTTCCCTAGGGACAACAGTTACAATACCAATCATACCATGAGTGTTTCGATCGGAAATGTAACCCTGGTTAGTGGTGTGGTGTTCACAGTTAGTGCGACTTCGGTCCCATATACACCCTTCAATATACCCATGGTGATTCCTGTGTCGGGAACCTATAAACTCACATTTACTTTCCAGAATACCAGTGCGATTACGTCCACCATATGTATCACCAACGTGGCAATCACGAATACGGCTACCGTCGCCTCCGCCTATAATTTGGTCAATCCAACTTCACAGGCCATGTATTACCCATTTGATACGAATACTGTCTCTGGTACAGGAATATACAATTATGCGAGTGGATACAATACGTTATTTCCGGATGCATCTCTCAATGCCGGTGCACAAATATCCACCACGAATCCTTTCATTGGCACTGGTTCTGTCTCACTGTTGTCGGCTAGCTCACAATATGTCACCGTGGCGCCACTCACGGTTCCTGTGGCAACAACGGGGGCGGGGGTTACCTTCAGTGGCTGGTTCAATGCTTCCGGTACACAACCACCATTTGCTACCTTATTCAACATGTCAGGATCCGGTGGAAAGATATCCCTGTTCTATAATGGTAACAATTCTTGGTTGGATTTCTCGGCGAATGGTGGGGTGGAATATATTGCCAGTAGTAATCCTGTATTGATGAATAACTGGAATTACTTTGCCTATACCATCTTATACAATGGTACGAATGCCACTCATAGTTATTACTTGAACAATAAACTCTTGACAACGCTCACGGGTGCTTATCCTAGCACGGTGTCTTATACCAACAACACGTTGGGTTATGGTGCCGGACTCGGCTATTTCAATGGTTTCATGGATGATTTCCGTGTATATACGCGTGTATTGTCTGTCCAAGAAATTGGGGGCTTGTGGAACTTTGGGGTCAGTCCTAGTATGAGTTACAGTCTCATTGATGTCAGTGGTATGAATATGTACTATTCAATGGATAATGGTACACGAGTGTAGAATCGTTTATTTACAAATAATAAAAATTGTAAATAACCAACTTATGTAGACGTTGAATCTATATTTCCGATACATCTAACTCCAACATATGTTTCATTTCGTACAATATATTTATTTGTTTATCAGTTTTGTATGATTTATTAACTATATCATCAGGATGTTTCAAATTTTTGTCCGACGAAGATATTTCTTCTAATTTTTCGATAAATTTATCTAAAAAATGGGTCATTAGCATTTTTTCAGATTCATTTTCAAAATAATCAACATAACCTAATTGATAATTTATCATGCTATGGCATTCTTCTTTCCAAATATTTTCATCACGAATAAAAAACATGGCAGGTTGACTTGGAATTTTATTCACACAATGCATCGGACGATTTTCCAAAGAAATAGATTGAATATATTTTTTAATCAGTTTGATTGCACCTAGGCAATACGTTTTTGATTTGTTCATTTCGATAATATCGTCACGATTTAATTCCATGAATTCCATAAATTTATCTATATTCATCGCATTATCACACTTGGAATTCAAATATATTCGTATGTCATTATAGTTATTGTTATTTGTAATATTATTTGTTATATTGATACTGGATGGATTTTCTGCGGTCTTTTCTTGGTTACGTTTGATTTCTTGAATTTCATTATGCAATTTTTCATTCGATTCAACCAATTTCTCATGCGATTCAATAATTTTTTGGAACATTTCGGCAGTAATTACAGTATTCGATTGATCATTTGTTTCGGTCGGTGGATTATTAGTATACAAGGTAGATTTGCATTTTTTATTATGAACATATAAACCAGAATACGAAAAATATTTTTTGTTACATTTACAACAATCATACGATTTTACAGGTGTAATTGATAGATTTTGTTGTAATAAATGTTTTTTTGATTTTAAATGATCCTCGAAAACATGTTTTGCCGAAGTACTATAATTACAACATTCACACCTTCGAATTACCATTATTACTATTTTATTGTTTTATAATATATATATTTATTATTTTATGTCATTTTTCATTTTTAATATTTTGTGTTGTTAAATTCTACAAGATTAAATTATAGAATTTTAAAGAAACAATCAAATTCTTGGCAGGTATTATAAAATACATCGTTTTGGAAAACCTACCATGTAAATTTTTATTGGACTCTCCGATTTTTCGTAGACAACCAATAAATATACTTATTTTACTAAACCTGTTATTGTTAAATTCTAGGATTTTTAATCGGAGAATTTTAAATAATCAATTAAATTCTTGGTAGGTATCACAAAATGTTTATTGTAATAAAACCTACCAGGTATTTTTTGTGGACTCTCCGATTTTTTCGTAGACAACCAATAAATATACTTATTTTACTAAACCTGGTATTGTTAAATTCTACAAGTTTTAATTATAGAATTTTAAATAGTCAATTAAATTCTTGGTATGTATAGTAAAATGTTAATTGAAAGAAAACCACTCAGATAATTTTTATTGGACTCTCCGATTTTTCGTAGACAACCAATAAATATACTTATTTTACTAAACCTGGTATTATTAAATTCTAGGATTTTTAATCAGAGAATTTTAAATAATCAATTAAATTCTTGGCATGTATTGTAAAATGTTAATTGAAAGAAAACCTCTCAGATAATTTTTATTGGACTCTCCGATTTTTCGTAGACAACCAATAAATATACTTATTTTACTAAACCTGTTATTATTAAATTCTAGGATTTTTAATCAGAGAATTTTAAATAATCAATTAAATTCTTGGTAGGTATCACAAAAGTTTATTGTAATAAAACCTACCAGGTATTTTTTGTGGACTACAATTATTAATTTACTAAATTTGATTTGTTAAATTCTACAATAAAAAGTCTAGAATTTAATTATATTTTATACTGTTACAATCCATATTCCAGCATAAACTCGTCCATATTCTTTGTTCCCATCGATGAATTACAAGATACACAAATAGGTTTCAGATTGTCTAATTTCAGTTCTCCACCATTGTGTTCTGATATTATGTGACCACAAGAAAAGTTCATTTGGGTGATATCGGTCAAATTACAGCATAAACATAAATTCTTTCCAATATTTTCGCCGATATGTTTATCCCATACGTTTCGTATGAGAATCAATGGAATCGTCTGTTTTTTACACCTTTTTACATTTCAAACGCCGATTTTTCTTGTTCGCTATCTTCCATTTTCTTACTGGTGACCCTAATTCTAAACACAATGTTGTGTAACCAAACCCTTTTTTTGCTTCTTCTAATAGCTGTCCTGAACTATCTTCTTTTCTGATACTTTCGTATAATCGTTCATCATTCTGTTTTCCAAATCCTCTAAGTTGATTTTCCCAATATGCAATCATACTCATAATATCCATTTGTTGGTCTTCGTTATATTTTTTTTCCAAATCGTATTCCCATTTACCTGATTCGTTGATTGCTTCCTCCAATCTACTTTTCGCTGAATCATATTCTTCTTGAGAACTTATTATTATCATTTTCATTATTATATTACACCTTTTTACATTTCAAACGCCGATTTATTTCTAAATCAATTTTTCACAGGCGTTTGAAATGTAAAAAGGTGTAACAGGGGTTTTTCTTTTTTTCAGTTCTTTTTTTGTTTTTGGGTTTTTTGTTTGCGCTTATTTCTTTTTCCACCATTTTTGGCGCTGATGGATTCGTTCATCTTTCCTTCTCTTTTTTTTGTTAGATTTTTTGTTAACATTCTTGTAAGTTTTTCTTTTATTTGAGTTTTTTTCTGTTTTTTTTGTTCTTCAGCATTTTTTTCAAAATTTTCTTTCATTTTTTGATATATCTCACTACCGTTATTCTTTTTTTTCACAGATGTCACCGATACTACGTCGCTCCTGAACTCTTCCGAACTACGGTCATTCGAGTGGTTGTCTCCTTCTTGTACCGTGTATTCAGGTGGCCTATACAAAAAAGGTAGTGCTTTCTCGGATAAAAAGGAATCAATCTTTTCCATTGCGGTTTTTTTATTTTTTATCATTTCACAAATTTCTTGGGGCGATTTTGTATCTAAATTGTTCGTAAAACTATCCATAAAGTCATGTTCTTTTATGTCATAAAATTTACAATTACCATAGAAAATAAAACCGGAACCTTTTTCATTTATTTTACGGAATACATCTACTCTGGTCGCATACCCATAATTTACTATATGTGCACCAGTTTCCCATGTTCCTACACTTTGATCAACCATTGATCTTGCATCGCGATGCCATAAAATCTGAAAAATAAAATTAAAATAATCTATGCCTCCTGCTGTGTTTGTTCGTCTTACTATTAATTTTTTTTCTAACAAACGTCCGATCCAATAACCCCCTATCACCCCCATACTGGTCAAATTATAAATGTAAATTTGACCTTCTCGTAATTTATTGTAGGGTTCTATCGGTGTATAATTCTGTTTTATGCTTCCTAATATTTTACACGAATCGTCCATATACATATACATATATAATTATTATTTACAAAACGTACCGAACCACTTTGCGGTTCTAAACGTTTTGCTACAAAGCCTCTTGCACGACTTCGTCGTCCATAGAATGCGTCTACTCGATACAAAAATTGATTGATATTATCAAAACATGAACTGTATAATATCAAACAGAATTGATTCTACGCCCGAATTCGTTGTCCGTAAAACCCTCAAATGAAAGACACTCTCATGAAAGCGTTACCTGCATGTATTGGCAGAGAAATCTTCAGTTATTTGTTACCCAACAAAGCAGATATAACCTTTGTACAATACAGGCCTTTTGGCAATCAGGATTATTATAGCCCGAAATACGAAAAGGCGTTATTACACGGGGATTTGTGTGAACATGACGGATGTTATTTGTCAAGAATTCCCAAAAAAAACAACAAACATCGATATTATATTACCTATCGAATGGAAGATGTATTGGAAACCGAATATTTTGATAGACCATGTAATATCTATATGTATGAATATCGTTCTGCATACGTTGGTAAGGATTTGGAGACGGCGTTACTAACATTGTATTATACGCAGGAGAATGCTTTTGGCTAGGGGGCACACGGAACGTGTTGTTGTATGTTCACCGCCGATAGGTTTTTCGATGGCGTTTGGTTATTTTTTTTCTCCGGGTTTTGCCCCCTCTTCTTTCAAACAATTCACATTGATTTTTCAAAGTACGAATCAGTTGACCTACGTTGGAAACCATCACAACATTTCTAGATACAATTTGTCCTGAGTATATTTTGAAACCAATACTTTGATATATACGAATCAATTTCTGATATCCCACGTTATTCGCAGTACCATCACTTGGCCAGATATCTTTTACATACATATTTGTATCATGATCCATCATACCACCATCTACCATTTCTTCCAGTAAAAACATCAGGCCACATCTTGCGATATGTTTTATATTTCGTTTGTTGTAAAAACTTTCCAAGACAAATTTATGGTTAAATGTCGAAATAATGATCGTAACATAATCATTGTCCAATCGAATGTATTTGCCTTCTGATTGTAGGTTTTTTAATAGTACTTCTTTTGATAAACGCACGCCTGACATTACACAATATATATATCATATCTAAAGGTTTATTTGCGTCTGTTTCTGGATTGACGTTTTTTTATTCACACGGGTTGTTCTACGTTTTGTACGGGTGCGCTTATTTATTTTGCGTCGCTTTCTTCCGATATAATTATTACTACAGTGGGTGAAAATATTCGTATAATATATAATGTCGGGTATATTCACCTATAGAGATGATATCGAAGGTAAGGTGGGTATAGGTAAATTGCCGATTGAATTGCAACGTATTTTAGATGATTTATCCAAAGAATATGATCAAATCATTCCTGACAAAAACGCATCTTCTTATCATACTTGGTATAATGACATGCCACCCGCCATAAAACAGAAGGTAGAAAAAATACAACAGCATGAATTATGGAATCAATTATGTGATAAAAATAAAAAATGTGTGAGAAAGAGTGCGAAAGAAATGGACGAATTGTATTATGCGAATCCAAAACCCGATTTTGACAAAATTAATTTGTACGGTGAGTCGGGTAATTATAGTGTCCACAAAGACTGTATTTATAATTTTCATGGAATCAAATTTTATGTCATCATCATCGGATTGACCGACGGTAATGATAGTGTTACAACGTATTTGAACCATTTTGATGTAGGAAAACAAATGAATGCAGGTGATTATATGGTTCTCGATTTCGATAAAACCACCCACCAGATTGTAAAGAATAAGGCAGAATTAACCCCCAGAATCTTACTGAAAATACACTATATCGTGTGTGAAAATGGCGATTACTCTGACACATATATTAACACCATCAAACAAATATATATTTATAATCAATTCATGGCCAGATATGCAATGCGTGTTGGCACGAACCCGGAAACATTGTACCAATTTTTTTGGGGACTGTTTTGTCAGTATTTTATGAATGATTATACCTTGTGTGTGATATTCTGTCTGATGTTGATCATCATACTTGTTCTCAAATTTGTATTCCATATCAAACTGATATTCAAAAATTGGTCAAAAATAACAAAATATGTGTTGTTATCCTTGGGTGTACTGTATTTATGTATTGTACTCTTTTACTGGGGACGATACCAATTATTGGGAATTAGATGATCAAACTCTTCCGGTAGCAAAGCTACCTTCAGAGTTAGTAGTGAAGAGGCTACACGTTCCGTGTGCCCCCTTGCCAACTCTTCCAGCGACCTACGGTCACATTCAGAGTTCGGTAGAATAAATATCGTAAAATATTTATTCTATCTTTGATTTATGCAGTCATACTAGAAAAATTGGACTGTATCACACTCGTAGCCGAGGGTGTAGTAACAAATGGTACGATGGACCACCGTGGAATGTCCGAGGTACTGGATAACATGGGTTTTTGGGTATTGATACCATTTTGCACCAACCAAGTACAAACACCTTGCATGAGTTTTCCCAAAGTAATGTTATAATTGTTCGCACGAAGAGTATTTAATACGGCATCCGTGAACACACCTTCATATTCGTTGGTAACATTGTCAAATGCGTCGGCACTTTGTTCAAAGATTTTACAAGCACTAATCATGAAAATATTGGTATTGGATATGGTTGGAAAATCCACTTGGGTACGTAGAAAATTGTTTCCGTACAAATATTCATAATTCCACTCCAAATCACATACCGATTGACTATTGCAACTATCAAACATAATCATCGCATTGCATTGGATATTACGAAAAATATTCATTAACTCATTGTCGGTAATAAATCCGGTAGTTAAATAATCAACCGGAACAATCACACCGGTATCACCTTGATTGATCAAAGATCCGTGTCCACTATAATGCATCCATATGTCGGTACACGATTCTGAAATCGCCACCAAGTGTTGGTAAGCATTTATAATATTTGCACGGGTAGGTTGGAGTGCTGGATCTAAACTATCATCCCGTAACATGACAATATCTTGTGTATTGTATCCGTATTGTGTAACCAATACTTTGGCGATATTCACAATATCATCGATACAACCGTTAAGTGTATCCCCGGGAACATTCGTATAATTTATACCGATTAAAACTGCTTTTTTCATTTGTAATTATACTATATAACCTATAATCATATATTTGTAACACCATAAACGTATATGGAACATGTATCATCGTACAAGATTCATTTGTTAGATTCACCCGAGAATACAGTAACAAAAACGATGATGTTTAGTCGTGATGAGGCGAATGAAGAGAACGCATCAATGATGATTTATCCGGACGATTCGATAGAAATTGTCAAATTAAAGATTTCTAAAGCCATCACGGGTTCAGATGTGGTAAATTATTCAATTTCGCCGGAATCCATGTATTTATTTGGCCGTCAATTTATACCTGCGTCCGAGTTTACTATCGAGAAAATGTACCAAGAAATTACCAGGCATGATACCCGAGAATTGACGATACCCAGAGTCCAAGCCTATTTGGATAATTATTCGATTTCCATGGTGATGCCGGCATCCAAAGCAAGTATCAATGAATTTTTGGAAAAAGTGCAAGAACATATACAAAGTAGTAAACTAGGTGGGGCATTACGATATACACCACTCGGATTCCAATACAACGTTCGTGGTCAAACAGAACGAGACACCACGTTTCCCGTGAATCCATATCGATGTACTTCAGAAATATTACATGAATTTCAAGAAGGTGGTGTGGCGACCACCAGTATCCTACTACCTTATGATCATCATTTGTTGTTGAAATATTTGCCACTATTTCAAAATGAAATTTATGTGTGTTTTTTTAAGAATATATTACCCGAACATTCCAAATATTATTTCCCCAAGAATCTTGGTACAGAATCACATACCATGAAATTGTTGAAGAATCATGAAACGAAAGATCCTACCGTTGATTTTTTTTATAAAATAGCCCAGAATCCGGTAACCATCCCACGTCTAGAGAAATACATCAAATCATTTACCATAGTACTGTTAAACCGAATACGAATTCCCCTGGATATTATATTTAAAAATGTATCAGCGAATGAGTCCATCCCCTTGATCATGTACAATCCAGGAAAAAACAAAGAGAATATATTACGATTGTTTTCGTTACGTACATCGAACAGTGGACGCCGTATTCCGGTATTGTCCAAGCGACAAATTACGGACTTCACGAAATTTTCCAAGAGACAAACTGTGACCTTTTTATTACCCAAACGTGAAGGCCGTTCGGCAGAGGCATCTAGTAGTACAATGGACGAAAAAGATAAGGATCAGATTTTAGCGGCAGACTATGAATTATATGTGAAATTGAATTCGTCGGGTGAATTACAAATTCATTGTGAGAATCGAATCGGATCTGTCGATGATTTAAACCGTATTTTGCGTAGTAAATTGAATCCACTTTTACTATATTTGAATGCCTTTTTAGAAAAGAGTGGTTATTCGATTCAACTCTTTGACGAAATCGGATCCATGAATGTAGGAATCAAACATTTTCATGAACAGTGGGTTGTATCTGGTGTACCAAAATCGGTACAATCTTTTTCAATATTGAAAGAAATACCTTGTATACGAAATATATTTGATGTATACGATGATGTGGGTGGATTAGGTGGTAATATGGAAGGTGGTGAAAACGATGATGACGATTCGAATGAGATTGTGTTGAGATACAAACGTATGTACAATGATACGGAAGGTCAGGGTCAATTAATCAAAGAATTCAAACATATGAAAAAATCCAACAAATTGATCATAGAAGCATTGATAATCAATTATCGTATGTCATTTCAACAGGCGAATGCGCGTCTCGAAAAATATACCAACGAAGAAGAAGAACGTATCTGGGCAAAGAGTCCAAACAAAGAATACTTTTTTCCAATACAGTTTCATTTTGATAATCAGCAAATGATCATTGATATTTATAAATATTGTAGGGATTGTGGGGGTAGTAGTTTGGACATACATGGGGTGAATGTTCACGGAATAGAAGAATATACGGTGGGTCCCAAGATGCGTATTCATAAACGCCGACAATCGTCCACTCCAACCACGAATCATATAGTTGACATACCAAGATTTGCTCATATCGAATTGTTAAAAATGTATGTACAATCGATATTACAAATCGTATTACGTTTGAACAAAATTTCCGTGCCGGTTTTTTGTGAAAAAATGACATTTGAACCTGAATCAACCATGGAAGAACCAGAAAAACAGGAAGTACCTGAACCGACTTTTACGGATGAATACGTAGAAGAAGAGGAAGAAGACGTGGATGAAGAAGAAGAAGAAGAGGAAGACGAGGAAGAAGAGGAGGAGGAGGAAGACGACGACGAGGAAGTATTTTTGTTTGGTGGTGTAAAAAAGAAGAAATATAAAACGAAATTAGATCGTCTCAAAGATGCTGATTCCAAACTATTTTTTACTTCAACCAAGGGTACCAATGAAGAATCGTATGGGCGTATTTGTCAAAAAGATCACCAACCTATCGTGTTGAACCAAGAAGAGTATGACGCCAATTTGGAAACCAATCCTGATTTAAAAGCGGTGCATTACGCAACCACTCCGAATAAAAAATTGTGGTATATGTGTCCCAAATATTGGTGTAGTATAACGAACCAAATACTTACCGAGGAAGAATACAACCAAGGTGTATGTAAAGATCATGTAGAAATATCCAAATACAACAATCCAAGTTTTGAAGACTCGACCAAACACCCTCACCCCGAAGGTCATTGTTTACCTTGTTGTTTTAAAGGGGATGTAACAACCAAGGCCTTACATAAAGATCGTATATTGAAATGTCAACAGGGGGATCAGGAGGCGTCTGAAAGCTTGTTGAATCCAGTGGACGCAACAAACCGTATCTTCAAAGAAGACCGTAATATATTGAAATATTCGTCGAACCCCCCCTTGACACAAGGACGCTGGGGGATTTTACCCAAATCCGTACAATATTTTTTGAATATAGATTATTCTAAGATGGTGGTTAACACAGCGAATAGTACCAAGATCATTCAGAACCAACCTTGTTTTTTATTATATGGTATTGAACACCCAAAACGTCAATCTTTTTTAGGATTGTTTGCTGAAATATATTCTTACAAAAATAAATTGAAATCGACCATATCCACCCAAGAATTGCGTAAGCTGTTAGTAAGTAAAGTAACCTTGGATCGTTTTTTGCATTGTCAAAATGGGTCATTCCCATCGGTATTTGGCGTGAATTCACGTAGTTCGAATGCTCCGCCATTAAAAACGTATTCAAATACACAATTCTATAAGACAATTGATCTACATAACCCCATACAATTGGCTTTCTTAGAAAAGGTAGTATCTTCCTTTGAAAACTTTGTCGCGTTTTTGACAGATACGCAAACCACGATTGATCACATGTATTTGTGGGAATTGTTGGCGGGTGATTTCCCCGAATTGATACCGGGTGGTTGTAATTTGGTGATATTAGAACTTAGTCAAGAGGATGGTATGATTGATTATTTATGTCCACCCAGCGAAATATCGGTATTTGATTCCCGTAAAGAAACATTTTTTGTACTGAAACGTGATCAATATTATGAACCGATATATCAATATTTGGATTATAATGGTAAACATATCGTGGTAACCAAGGGGTTCTTCTTGGAAAAAACCGTACCATATTCTTCTATGAGACGTATTTTGGAATTGATGGATTCGTCTATGCATAAATATTGTTTACCGATACATGATTACCAAGAATACCCCAATGTCTTGGAGGTATCCGAGACCAAACCAATGGATAAATACAATTTATCAGCAAGTCAAATACAGATAATTCTGCATAAATTCAATTATACGATCCATTATCAAGTATGGAATACTCAGGGTAAAATAGTGGGATTCTATATTTCCCGTAATAACAATGAAAAATTGGGTATATTTATTCCATGTTTTCCTTCTGGAATCTTGGTGGATTCACCCTATCCCATTATATATATTCATCCGGATGGATCCACTATTACTAAAAAACCCAGCGTAACCAACATTTCTTTGTGGAAATCGTACAAAATCACCCTGGTGCGTTTGAATTCCGTCATCGAAGATACCAACCGTGAAATATTATGTGACCCAGTCCATAAAATAATTGATACTAAGAGTGGTAATATCACCGGTATTATGACTGAAACGAATCAATTTGTTCCTATATTTCCCCACGAAACTCCGGTAGAAGATGAATTGAAACCCCTGACCCGATCGAATGATATCGAATCGGACCAAACATTGACATTACATCAACAAGGTGATACGGAACGTAAAAATACCATACAAAAAATATCATTGGAATCACAATTCTACCAAGTGTTTCGTTCGACTCTGCGTCAATTGTTGAATCAATATAATTCCCGATTAGAGAAAAAAACGATCTTGGAAAACATCCAAAGGTACAACGAAGGTAAACGTCTTGGAAATTCAGATTATACACAATATTTAAAAGAGATTACTATACTTTTACGAACTATTTCTAAGAATCACGTGGACTTTGTCGAATATAGCTTGGAAGATTTGAACATGTTCATGACATCGAACATCGCTATTCATGAATGTTCACAAAATAGACCGGATACGGATATTACTGCCTGTAAAAATGGTAAAATCGTCATCCCCAAATACAATTTAATGTATGACACCACGTCCAAGAATACAGGAAAAGACCATAGTAACAAAAATATTTATTATTTACGTCTGGCAGATGAACTTCTACGATATCAACGTATCCAATTGTTTATGTTTCAAACACAAACTTTTTTGAATATTTCAGCTGGAATGACAGATTATCGGTTGTTACCCACCGAGATTCTACTCTTGGAATCGTTTTTGACAGAAGACTACTTTCGTGATATGATTCCTTTCAATACATCGGAATATATTCACCAGACGAATTATGATACCGCCGAACCGGCATTTATGACGAATCGTACCGTACATCCGATACTTACCCTAGAAGATCAATCACAAATGATACGACAAATTCCCGAACAAATCCAACGTGATTTTGTGGAATCATCCTGTATTTTGAAAAAAGGAACCAAAGAAAATTTTGTGGAAGGAAACGATCGTAGCATTTGGAAACAGGCCTTTCCCAAGAATACACGTGAAGTCTTTTTTCAAGGATCACCGTCGTCATGTACATTTGCGGTAGTGATGAATATGATCAAAATGTCGGGTATGGAATCCAAAACATTACCAGAAATCAAAAAAATGTTATGGGAAGCCTATCAACCTTACTTAAAAGATACTTTATTGACAAACAAGGTATTATATACTCTAAAAGAACAATTCAAAAAGAAACTGTTAGAATCGACAGATTTGGAGACGGCGATCATGACCGAAGATTATTTCATTACTGACTTGGATTTGTGGGTACTGGCAACCTATTTGGATATACCGGTAATTTTATTTTCGATAAAACAAATCAAAATGGCATCAGTCGACCATTGGTTGTATTTGAATACACGTTCAATGAAAAGTATCGGTAATGACCAAGAAATCGTGGAAGATGTGTCGTCGATTTATCGTCCGATCTTGTTTATTCGTTCCCCACTGAGTGTTTCGGAAGTAGGCGCGGGTCCTTCCTATTCGTTGATAGAACGTTCCTTTACCTATGATCAACTGGGTGCCATGGCCGATAAAATCGAAGAAGGAATTCGTAATCGTACGAACCAGGTGATTTCCTTGGAACGATTTCTATTAGAAAAGATCGTGGTAGTTACCAAGCGAAATTCGCGTTCGTAGTGATGAGGCTATTAGGCTTAGGCAAGGGGGTCAGTGACCCTTGCCAGAATTGAGAATAATATATTTTCGAACAAAATGGAAAATAAAAAATAGCATCCCATAGACAAGGTAGTATTCTTTATCGCTTGTTGAATATACAAATCACTATCATCTTTATTTTGTGTACAACTAATTTTGTAAATATGTGTATAGTATGGAATGTATATGGTAATGGTACTCAAGATAGCATAAGGATTTGGATCGAACAACATACTGATATTCGATCCTAGTAACAAACAAGCCACAAAGAACAATGTGAAATGTTTTCCGAAAACAACCGGAATTGTATGAATACCCATGGCGTTGTCTCCTTTCATGTCTCGAATATCTAGTAGATTTTCAATATAAAGTGACGAAAAGAAAATATTTTGGGTAGTTAATAACATGAGTGGTAAATTGGCCAAGGAACTAGCCGTTGTTTTTTCCATGAGATTCAGTGTGGCAATACCTACAAAGGGAACGGTCGACGAAATAATCATGGCACAAACGACATTTTTTACCAACGTGATTTTTTTCAGAAAGGGAGTATATATATTTACCAAAAACATACCGACGATCCAAAAAGGATCCAATACATTTGGAATAAATTGGATTCCCAAATAGAATGTTAATCCGTACAAACCACGAACCAACCACCTGGCTTCTTTGACGGAAACGGTACCCGTTACTAATGGGCGGTTAGGCTGATTGATACGATCGATTTCGATATCATATATATCATTGATGACCATACTGGCGGCAGTAATGGATTGTACAATGATCAACGAAGCAATAAACGACGGGGAAACAATCCATTTTTCCCAAGAATAAGGATTCGTGATATATCCAGACAACAGACACAACATCGATACTGGAATACTATTTTTATGTAGACGTGTCAATTTAACAATTTCGTACAATTTCGATGGAGGTATGTTGATGTTGTTTTCATTATATTCAGTGATTGGTCCCTTCACCTCATGTTTTTCGGGTGGAGATTGATTCAGTGCCATCATTCGAAAAGGCATCTTTCCTAATTTTACAAAACTTCGTACCGGTGGTAAAATCCATAGTAAACATAAAAAAAAATGTGTAATTTTCATTTCATGTAAGTAAATATAATTGTTACATGAAATATACTCTTTGTGTGGTTTATGGTTTAAAATCCGGCGTTATAACCGTCATCATAACACGCTATACTATTGTCGTTGGTATGTCGAATATTGACAATGTTGTTTTGTATTTCAATCTTGGAACAAGTGATAGGGGTATCATTGACTTGAGCCATTCCGCGTTCGATTTCTTCGGATACGTCTTTGCGTTGATATTTGTTCGACTTGATATTTTCAAAGGCTTTCATATCCAAAATGATTTGACTAGCATTCGTACCGTAGGATCCATGTTGACCGCACATAATGTTCGCGGATACCCCACGCATATGATCCAATTCGGCATGTCTGGCGGCATTCAAGAAGACTTCGGTATGTACTTCGAACGTGGCCTTGGCAATCGGTCCCACATTATCATTCAATAGTCCTGATCGGAAAATAGACACCATGTTTTTGTTACACGTCATACGATCACATAGCAAACTAGTATGATGATAATTGACACTCGCTCCACTAAACGCCAACACTTCAATCAATTCATTTTGAATACATTGACGGGCGGCTTCAATACCCAATACATGGAATACTTCTTTGATATCGTTACTAATTGTGCGTCTGAAATCGATATAATCCAGTGCCAACGTTTCCATCAAATTGGATCCGGTCGTGTCGAGAACCCAGGTATCTTTTTTCACATATTTGTCGCTTTCTTTGACAACACTGTTTTGTATTTTTCGTGGGAGAATGTTGTGTACGCCATTTACACCACGTAATACAATGTTGTTGAGGAGGGTATCTTGGAAATTCTTCAGCAAATAGATTTCGTCGGATTGATCTAATGGATTCGATACCCCGCGTGTTTTCTTACTCTTGTCAAACACGGATCCGTTGGTACGAATACGGAATACCAATTTGTCCATGTTATGATCCGAAAAGATACACTGTACGTCTTTACCATATTCACTATTGGAAATGGCGAAATGTATATCGTCCATCATAATGTTTTTGTCAATCAATGATTCTTGATCCATTTCAATACGAATGATCCATTTCGACCGCGATGGTGGGTTGGTCGCGGGATTGGTTTCCATACAATCTTCGATCATCTTTTCGAATTCGAAAAACTGTTCGAGAAACTGTTGATCGTCGGCAATATGCGTCGCGGTTGGATTCGGATCAAAACATACTTGTACGGATTTGACTACATCGATCAATTTCGTATGGGAGATTCTAGTGGCGAATTGACTCGCTTTGTCTTGATCGGTCTCGTCCATGGGTTTCAAATAAATGGTCATCGAAGGGTTTTTAGGGTTTTTGGTCAACCGAAGAATTTCTTCAATACGCGGAACACCACGAGTTACGTTGGATTTACTCGCAATACCCGATCCGTGAAATGTGTTCAGTGTGAGTTGCGTGCAGGGTTCCCCGGTGGAAGTTGCCGCCACCACCCCCACCATTTCACCGGGGTGTACGAGTGCTTCTTTGAATTTCAGAAGCACGGTTTCTAACAATAGGATCAGTGCTTTTTTATGAAATCGGCGTTTCACCAACAAATCGCGGGGTGTCAAATAGTAGAAGTATAGGACACGGAAGAGAGGATTGGTTTTGGCAAAGGGAATCGAATTGACACGTTCGAAATATTCTTCGATCAATTCAAAGGCTTCGAACGGGGTAATATCCACGGCAGAATTACCCTTGAGATCCAATTGTCCTTGAACGTTTTGTATAAGATATTGGAAGGCAACGGGTAAACGTACCGAATTTTCACTCTGTCGTAGAAATACCTTTTCGACAATTAAATCACGATCACGGACCAGTCTGGTAGCATATTCGTAACATTTGTCTCGGCATTTTTCTTTCTGTTTGTTCATACGTGAAATGGCTTCTTTGGTGAAAATCGCCAGTCGCAAATTGTTTTCGGCTTCCACCATTCCTGGAATATCAAAATGCATATAGATATCTTCCACCGACAAATTGGCCATGGGTAATATTTGATTTTCCACCTTCATGGAATCGAAATTGTCGTCACCATATGTAAATTGAATGATCTTTCCTTTGTTGTTACGAACCGTCATATCGTAGTTGATCATCAAATCCTCCAATCCCTTTACCAATCTGCGCTGGATATATCCCGTCGAACTCGTCTTCACCGCTGTATCAATCAAGCCAGTTCGCCCTGCCATCGCATGGAAGAACAATTCGGGGGCGGTCAATCCAGTAATATAGGAATTTTCCACAAATCCACGGGAATTGGGTGAATCGTCGTATTTTTTGTAATGGGGAAGGGTACGGTCATCGAACCCGTACGCAATACGTTTACCGTCGACCGCTTGTTGTCCCAGACACGAAATCATCTGGGAAATATTGACCAAATTACCTTTCGAACCCGAATTGACAATCATCAGGAAACGGTTGTCTTTGCTGAGGGATTTTTTACCGATTTTACCGGATTCTTCCGTGGCCTTGTTCAAAATATTACTAAGCATCAATTCAAAATGTTTCATATTGGATGTAGCTGTATTGTTTTCGAAAATACCCAGATGTACTTTGTCGATGATCGTCTGGACTTCCATTTTTTGTAATCGAATTGCCTCGACAATTTTTTCGTTCGTGGCGCGATCGGCAATCAGATCACTGATACCGACACTGAACGAACTTGTTTTCATATATTCGGTGACAATGTTTTGTAAATTGTCATTGTAATCCGCACACGCCATGTTACCGAAATCATTACAAATTCTGTGTAAAATACCTTTGGTGGCGGCCTCAAACACCGATTTTTCTACTTGACCACGAATATACTTACCTGCATAAATCTCCAACATATTGTTGTTTTCGGGATCTTTGGCATCATCGGTGTCTTCGTCAAAGAGACCCGTCTTGTATTTCAAGGTGATAGGGGGGGTAATTTGGGAGAGAATATCAAAATTGGTGACTTCTTTACCTGCTTTACGAATCGCATTCACGTCCACATGAGGATAGGACATGAGGAGATTCATCGCATCTCTTGGTGAGAATTTGATATCTTTTCGTGTGAATCGGAACGAACCTAGAAGAGAATCCTGAAAGATACCGATAATCGGCTTGTTAGAACCAGGGTTAATTATTTGATAGGGGGTGGCCGCCAAATGGCGTATTTCTGTTTCTGTTACTATACTTTGAGCGCAGTGCATATTCCATTATGGCGCATTTATCGTTGTGAATAATGCGGGTGCCAAACCCAAACTTTCATTTAGGATTAGACTTTACCTTATGCCTCATCTGGTTGATTAAGCCATCATTTGAGACCCATGATCGTCAAGTCGTTGAACCTTCCCCATACTCTATCATAACGAGTTTAGGGGCTTGGCTGCGGATTGTCTAATACTTCACCGGTTTTACCATTGGGATCGGTCATTACCCGAGTTCCCCTATCCGTTGTTTCCAACAATAGGGTGGTCTGTGAAGTCTCTAAAGAGTTTCCCGCAATTTGGTCATGTTGCCATTGTATTAAATCATTTATAAATTGTATAGCACGTTTTTTAGTTTCGAGTATTGTTTCATATTTGCCGACGAATCTAGATATAATTCCTTGAATTTTTACACATATGAATTCGTAATTTTCTATGTTGTTACGTTGCACATATATGTATTGTTCAAAATTATTTATATCAACAGTAACATGTCTATACCGATCAAACTTTTGTTTTTGATGTTGATTCTGTGTATGTTTCATTTGCATTTCACGATGCGTGACATCTTTTTTTGCAAATTTTACACGTTCGGAAATCAAATTTTTTGTATAATCGCTTTTTTTCAATGATAGTTTTTCACGATCGTACTGGACAGGATTTGGTTCATGAAATACAATTTTTGTACCATGTTTACTACCAGCCTTTTGTCCTCCGTTCGTTAAATTATATCCATTCGGGTATTTGGAAGAATGATTTATAATGTTCATACATTCATATGTATCTAATTCGTCGATATTACATGTTTGAATGAGTTCACATGTGAACTTTTCTGAACCATATTTTCGTAAAGAGGCATTCAAATAACTGCAATGATCTGTAGTATTTGAACGTGCACTACTAATATGTTGTTTAAATCTTCCCAAATATCCAAATGGTCTATATTTATCATGATTTAAGCGATGACTTCGCGTTTGACCGATATAACATTTATTATTTACTGTATTCGTGATTTTATATATTTCGCCGACAACTTTATGAAACTCATCTTTGTTATAAATTTCTAACATATACTATGTTAGAGGTGCTATTATTTATATGATTTAATACACTGACTATACGGTTATATTGATTCAATTTTCCGCGCTAAAAGATTATTGAATAAGTAGACATTACAATGTTTTCCCTACCGAGTATTGTCTACATCTCGGTAAGCACCCGTATGTTAGAGACAAATATCTATCTCGTCTCCATCAAAATCAGCCGTTGTGTTTTACAGAATTCCACATCACTCACCCAGTGATACGAAATTCACCTGACCTTTCGAATCAGGACCAGACTTTACCTTATGCCTCATCAGGTTGATCAGACCATCATATGAGACCCACGATCATCAAGTCGTTGAACCTTCTTCATATCCTTATCATAACGGACTTAGAAGCTTGGCTGCGGATTACCCAATCCTTTACATTTTTACTGTCGGGTTTGGCTATTAACCAAGATCCCCTATCCGTTGTTTCCAACAATAGGGTAGTAGTAAAGGCTCTATAGGACGTCCCCGCAATTTGGTCGTGTCGCAAATAAATCAATAAACTCATAAGATATTTCTATATGTTAGTGTATAAGAGTTGATTGATTTACTCACTAGGAGGTAGCACGCTTTTAACGCCTCCTGTTGACAACCTAATTTTGATTGTACGGTTTTGTATTTGCCACGTTCATACGGAACGAGTCGCCAACTTTCATAACTTTTACGACGTGTCCCATCATCGAGGCTCGATGCAGGGACGGTTGTCGATTGAATAGCACCATGTCTCCGTCCATCAAATGTCGATGGACGGTGTCGCCGTTTTCCAAACGAATGGATTCGCGATCGACATATCGCAAGGAGATATTGTCGCCTCCGTTTTTGCGTTCGAGGATTTTGGCGCCAGGGTGAATATCGGGGCCGTTATTCACAAGTTTCATCAAGAAATCGCGGTTCATATCGTTCACCATGACAGGTTTCGTCAAATTTTTGGCAATTTTCATGGGTACACCAATTTGTTTCATGGACAAATTCGGGTCGCCAGTGATGACGGAACGGGCACTAAAATCGACACGTTTCCCCATCAGATTCCCGCGGATACGTCCATTTTTGCTGTTGATACGCCCCATAATACACTGATAAGGTCGACCGGATCGTTGAGCCATCGGATCCACCCCCTTGATTTTGTTATTCACAATCATGGCAATGGAATGTTGTAAGATGGTCGACAGTACATCAATGGCATACGTATTGGTATCATTGGAATTCAGGCGTTCCTTCAGATTGTTGTTGTATTTGATGATATTGCTATAGATATGGGTCAAATCGTCTTCGGAACGCTGTTGGGCATCGTGTTTTACGGAAGGACGAACGGCGGGTGGAGGTACGGGTAATACTTGACAGATCATCCATTCGGGACGTGACCAGAGGGGGTTGAATCCCATAAAATGCACATCGTCATCGGAAATACGTTTGAAAATCTTGAGAATGATTTCGGGGGTTAATTTCAGATCCCCCATCTTTTCCCAGATGGCAAATACATTCGACATCCCCTCGAGTTTGATCTTGTCCGGTTGTTTGTATCCACACCCGTCTTCGGTTTCTTGACCACAACGTTTGATTTTGGTTGCCAGTGCAGAAACATAATCCCAACGTGTCTCGGCGGGTTGACACAAAATATGAGTATGTTGGTTTTTATTGACGAGTAATTTACTACATTTGAAACAAACACAACGACAAATTTTCATGATTTCCTTGAGATGCTGTATGAAGAATACTGGACGGGCTAATTCAATATGACCAAAATAGCCCGGGGTATCAATATAAACCATACCGTCCGTGGGACAAATTGTGCCAGGTTCCAATACGCCCATTCTAGGATCGAAAAGTCCACCAATGACTGGTTTATTATTAATATAGGTGTCACGGGACGTAATTTCCACGACGGAATTTTTACGAATTTCTTCCGGTGACAACATACTAAATTGTATTCCAATAATTTTGGACGGAGTTTTTTCTTTCAACATTTTGGTGCGTTGACTATTTGACATGATCTTGATGGTAACTAAGATTGAATGTGAAGCGATGTCGATAGTATATTATATATTACATATTATTATATCCTTTTCGTTTGAATCAATTTTTGGCAATGTCAAAAATTGATTTAAAAATATGGTAAGATAATATCATCTATAACCAGCATCAGAATATAATCGATATCGTTCTTATACACCATGATGAAAGACATTAAACGTAGTAATCAAAAAAATACCAAGACGATGAATCCTCGTAAAAAGAGCGAATCATCGTCGGATTCGGAATCAGAAGTTTCGGAATACGAAACTGTGACAGACGAAGATGATGATTATGACGAAGAAGACGACGACGAAGAAGACGACGAAGACGACGAAGAAGAAGAAGGGGACGATGACGAAAGTTCGGATCAGTCTTATAGACCTCCCAAGAAAAATCCTCTTAAAAAAAAGTCCAAGAATAAGACGAAAAATGAGGAGGATAATGAGGATACTGACAAACTAGCCAAAAAATTCCGTAAATATTTGATGACGTCTTTGATAAAGGGATCGGCAAGGGCAGATGTAGAGGATGAAATCGAATCAAATGAAGAAGACACTGATTCGGATGAAGAAGCGAATTTATCACAGCGTAAAAAAAGTAGACGGTTAGCAAGCAAAGCAAAAAAGGAGAAAAAAAGTTCGAAGAGTACAAAAAGTTCGAAAAAATCGAAGAAAGACAAACGTATTCAATTATTAGACGAAGACTCGTCGTCAGAATCGGATGAATCAGACGACGATGAAGACGAGAAGGATGATGATCAAAATATCATGATTATCATGGGTGGAAATGGGATGACGGACGATGATTATTATTATGACAATCCACATGTCGCCGAAGCAGCCGAAATCCAGCAAATTCTTGAATGTGATAATGATGTTTGTAATAGTGATGATGAAAAAACGTTTATGAAGGAAGACTACCAGCACATAGACTACTTTCCTAAAGAAGAGACAAAAAATCAAAAAAACTCCAAGACAAAAACGTCGGATTCGCGTAAAAAAAAATCAGCCCAACGTAAACAGGATAAGGATTCAAGTGAAGAAGAAACCAATCTATCGGTAGAAGAGGAATACAAAGAACTGATAGATTTGAAAAAGCATCTTTCAGAAAAACTGAAGATCAACCCGAAAAGTAAGATCTTAATTCATGCCATGAAAGCCTGTCGCGAATCTATCAGTAAATTGGTGAAAAAGTCCCGTATTAGTAACACCAAGGATTATTACAAATTGATCAAGACCGAACAAAAAAATACGGTATCAGAGATTGATTATTTCAAGAAAAAATTATCGCACAAGGAACAGACAGAAATCATGAAAGAAATGCAATCCATCAATGAGCATATACATATCGATAAACCCTATCGTCTACGTTTGTTACAAACTAAATTACCACCCAAATACAAGGCAACGGTGATGAACAAATTGAATTCGATGCAATCGATGGAACCTAGTGATACCGAATATCATAAAATGAAAACGTGGGTGGATACCTTCATGCGGGTTCCGTTCAATGTATACAAGAGTTTATCCGTCAACATGAATGATGGAATGGATGTATGTGATAAATTCATGAAGAATGCGATGACACAATTGGACGACTGTGTTTATGGACTGGATGATGCTAAAATGCAAATCATGCAAGTGTTAGGACAATGGATAACGAATCCGGGTGCCATGGGGTCGGCGATTGCTATACATGGACCACCGGGTACAGGAAAAACTAAATTGGCCAAGGAAGGAATTAGCAAGATTCTGGGCAGAGAATTTGCATTTATAACATTGGGTGGTGCAGGTGATTCCAGTTTTTTGGAAGGACATTCTTATACGTACGAGGGTAGTAGTTGGGGTAAAATAGTGCAAATATTGATTGATAGTAAATGTATGAATCCGGTAATCTTCTTCGACGAATTGGATAAATTGAGTGATACGGCAAAAGGACAAGAGATTACGGGTATTTTGACCCATCTGACAGACACCACCCAGAACGATCAATTTCATGACAAATACTTTTCGGAGGTGGATTTTGATATTAGTAAATGCTTGTTTATCTTCAGTTACAATGACGAGAATTTGGTGAACCCAATTTTGAAAGATCGAATGTATAAGATTCAAACAAAAGGGTATGATACCAAGGAAAAGGTAGTGATTACGAAAAAATACTTGTTACCCAAAATTCGCGAACAAGTCAATTTCAAGGAAGAGGATATCATCATTCCGGATGAGACACTCCAATACATCATTTCCACCGCTAAATTTACACAAAACGAACAAGGTGTACGTAATTTGAAAAGATGTTTGGAAATCATTTATACCAAATTGAATTTGTTTCGTCTAATGAAATTAGATGAAGAGGGTGATTCGCAAAAAATATTAGGAAAAAACAACGAGTTGAAAGTGACTTTTCCGTTTACAGTAACCAAACCGATTGTCGACAAATTGATTCGTGGTGACGACAATCAAAATCAAAGTTTGTTAGCCATGTATGTGTAAAATATCGTATCATCTACGCAAAATGTACTTTACGTGTTTTGTTATATTTTTTTTTGCGGCGACCACGACTTGTACCCCCTCCAACGGTCAAACTCATTGGCAAGGGGGCTGAAAGCCTCTGCACTAATAACTCAGAAGGTGACCGTAGGTCACCGGAAGAGTTTAGGCAAGGTGCGGAACGCACCGAACTACTAAGTCCGAAGCAAGCTTCGCTTGCGGAGGACTTTGGTGCTTTCGTGGGTTCCACGTCGGAATAAATCAAGTCGGTATTTTTTTTATGAAGATAACATTTACTATTATCATCTTTTTTACAATCGTTACATAGGTCTTCAAGTTTTTTGTAATGGTAATCCAAAAGTTTACTATATTTTTGTAGTAATTGTTTTTCTTCTGGTATAATTTCGGTGTCAATGTTACCACCGTCGCGAATAATCTTTTCCCATGTACGTGATATTTTGGTAATATCAGACGCTATCGAAGTAAACACATCTTTTACCATTCCTTTTTTGGGTATTTCTAATAGTAATTCGGGTCTATGTGCTAATACTCTTGTACGAATATCGGTTGGTTTATTTGAATAACTAATAGATATTTGTGTATTATCTATGAAATTATGTATACAATCTTTGGTATAAGCGTAACAATCCTCATAAAATCCCATAGAATTGTACCAAGTTTTCCCGGAGGAAAGTATGCGTAGTTTACTAAGAGACAGATTTGCTTTTTTCATAACGATTTCCGGAGGAACAATACGACTAACATCGTATTCAATGATCAATTGGTATGATTCATATTTGGGTTGTTTCGATAGTTCGATTAATTTAAGCAAAATGTATTTACCACTACCGACTGTAGAATTGTCGGATGAACACTTGTAAATACTTTTGACAATGATTTTATGGGCATCATCGTCAAAGTATAATTCAACGCAATTGGTATGGTTCATTTTTACAATACACAATTGTTTGTCGGGATTGTATTCGTATTCCATATTTTTATCATCAAATACACTGAGAATGTCAGTTTTTCGGTTGGTAATCGATTCAAACTCTTTCGGTAGCAAAGCTACCTTCTGAGTTAGTAGTGAAGAGGCTGAAAGCCCCTTGTCAGTATCGGACATGCTATAACTACTGTAGATAAAAAAATAAGACGTCCTTAGATTAGTAGCAAAACGTTTCCTAGAATCGGCTTTGCCGATTCTGAGGAAACAGATCTTCGCACGTTTCAGTAAAATATAACGAATGTATATAGTATGAAAATAAATAGGACACATCGAACAAATAAACAAAGAAATCGTAAAACGAAAAAAGGTGGAAAATGGTACGAAATGCTCCGACGTAAAAAAACATCGGAAGATCCACTCGCTTATCAAATATTAACCGAAAAACGAACGAATTTACCAATCGATGATGGTAAAAGGTTTGCGGAATTGCCAAAAATAGATCTACATGATTATCCAGTAAACCCAGACGAAGATGATGATCATGATATGTTACGCGTTGATAAATATGATGATGAAGATGAAACATGGCGTGATGTGGAAGATCAATTACCAACCGAGAATTTGATAAAAAAGGAAGGTTCTGAAATTTGTACCGAACAGGCCAATAATTGCGATTTAAGTAAGATACCAGTTCCCGATGAAAAAAGTTGCACCTGGATAGGTGAAGGGGCATTATATGGTATGTTATCCATTGCCAATAAATCAGAGGTAACTAATGGTACTGAATTGGTTACGATTAAAAAAGATGATAAAAAGCCACCTATGGGAACATTTAATTGTGATTTATTAAAATCAAAAATAGAAGAAAAATTTTCAAATTTTTATACTTATAAAAATTGCCAAAGATTTAAACAAATAACTAGTTTCAAAATGTACGGACATTTTTTTAAAAGGAATCATTTATCACTAGTATCTTTGGCATTTAGATTATTTACGAATTTACAAACAATTACATTGGGTATAGATCCCGAGTCGTTCAAATTAAAAGAAGGTGAACTTGAATGTCTTGAGAAACAAAATAATATTCAATTTATAATACAAGATGGCAAGTATGGTATTGAATTAGTAGCAACACGTGGAGAACTTACTGACAAGGGGCAAGGTGCGGAACGCACCGAACTACTAAGTCCGAAGCAAGCTTCGCTTGCGGAGGACTTTGGGCAGAAGTTAGGTGGTAAAAAGCGTAAAACACATAAAAATAGAAAGAAGACTAACAAAAATAAATCGTGTAAGAAGTGAAAATATTAGTTACATTCTTTCGTATACACCCGTTCAACAAAACCAATTCGGACGTGGTGTATCACAATGTTCATTAGGTTTTCGGCTACAAGGACTTACTGGTTGTTCTTTCACAACGGTATCATGATTCGTATGTGTATGTGTATTTCGAACATAAATATGTAGATTATTTATTTTGTCAGTGTGTATTTTGCGCATGTTCGCATGAGCCATATAGTTAAACCATAAAATACGTTGTGTTTCTATATAATGTAAAACATAACAGGCAAACACGGTACAACCATCATATTTAATTTTTACAATGATACCATAACGTGAGGATTTGGTGATCATGGTCATACCGGTTGGAAAAAATCGTTTTTTGAACAACCGGGTGTTTTCATTTTTTTGGTATATCCCCCAACGAGTAAATACAAATTCGATTACAGACAATTCATATATTTTTGTAATATTTTTTTTCCAAATCAACCACGATTGTCTCCAAATGTCTAATTCCAAGTTTTCACGTGGACTATCATACATCCATAAACAATATTCGGGCATCAATTCATCGTCGTCAGGAATACGTAACGAATATTGCATTTTTTCTAAAAGATACTTTATAATATATGTTTACAAATCAAATATATATTTACTAATTCGAATCAATTTTTACAGGTCCAAACTTCTCCGGGTGCAAAGCACCACCCTTTGAAGTTAGTAGTGAAGAGGCTACACGTTCCGTGTGCCCCTTGCCAAAAAACATAAAATGGTTACGATAGTAGTGAACATAGAATGCCTGAGATGATGATATTGAAATTGAACAATGTTCATCCCAAATTTACGATTACTACCGACAATGAAATGACCGAAGTTCTTTGTAAAAACAATTTGCATGGATTGGTGTATGGTTTTCGTCGTACGAGTGAAACGGAAGCCAATATAGATCGTTTTGTTTTTCAGGACAATATTGATACGACCGAGCGATATATTTCTAATTTCAAAGACGGGTGGTCTTTTCCAATAGTGTGTAATATTCAACTGGAAAATGGAAAGCACATACTACATACCATGTATTTGATTTCCGTTTCACAAGTACCAATTGAACAAATGAATCAATTATATACAAAATACATTGAACTTGAAGCACTTTATAATGAGTGTAAACAACAATTACACGCATTACAGCAAATACCAATACTGGGTGAAGATGAAATACAAAAATTAATAAAAGAAATTGAACGATTACGTAAATGGCAAACGATTGCGTGTAAATATTTCCCTCAAGATCAAACCGCCAATATTATTTTACTTATCAATGACGAATGTAAATAGTAGCATGGGCAAGGTGTGGAACGCACCGAACTACTAAGTCCGAAGCAAGCTTCGCTTGCGGAGGACTTTGGTCAGAGGGCTGAAAAGCCTTCAACTACTAACTTCGAAGGTGGCAGAGCCACCGGAGAAGTTTGGGAATTCCAATCCTATAACTATTTCTTTTTGTTTTTTCTTGTTTTGGTATGTTTATAACGTTTATAACCTCCTTCAATTCTACGTGTACGAATTTGTCTCATTAAAGGTTCACTACGAATTTGGCGTAGTAAATTTTGATTAGGTGCTCTTATTAGGTTATCTGTTTCTGATAATTCAACTATTTGGGCGTTACTGCGTAAGTTAGGTAGGTTAGGTAGGTTTGGCAAAGCATTATATAATTGAATATAAAATTCGTTAGGAGCATTCAATAAAAATCGAAATATCTCTAAAAAATTCAATCCATTCGCAAGCAAAATAGGACAAACAATATTAATATAATTATGTAAATTGTCTTCATTGATAGTATTTACACCTTCTTGTAGTAATTTCAATGCTCGAATACGAAACATAAATATACCACGTAATACTAACATAATACATAATATAGCTTGCCAATCATAATTTTGTTCATATTCGTAATGTTTTAACATATAATTAAATGGATCATCCTTAGATGAATCTCTAGGTGCTATAGTTTTTATTGTGGATTTAATTGATTTAATCTGACTAGTTACTGGTATTGCATGTATTGTTTCAGCAGTTTTAGTTATCCATCCGATTAATCTTTTACCGATTCGTTCAAGCATTTTGGTATAAGTCAATTGTTCACGTCGTTCGATCACATCTTCAGAATAAGGGGTCGTCTCTAATATTTGAATAATGTCGGGTTTTCCATAAAAGTCGATAGGCCCCATTCCAGTTATAAGTTTTTTTAAATTAAAATAGGCAGGATCCCAATAATGCAGTTGTCGGAAATAAAAGGATTCTTTTGCCATGTCCGCTTTTAAAACGATTGAATCAACCACTTCAGGGCCTGCAACAGTAGTAACCCCTAACAAATTAACGGTAGTTAACACATTTTTTGCAGCCCAAGCAACAGCACTTAATGTATTGTTAGTAGCCAAAACTAATGCAGTTTTGCATAAGTCGAGTGCTTCTTTTTGGTTATAGTATATTGCTATACCCGTAGCAACTGCGCCCGTTGTTTTAATTGTATTATCAATTACACCAATATTTCTAGATAATATTAAATTTCTGGATTCAACCGCATCCGCTAATTCACTCATATATTCTTGTAATGGTACGGCAAATTCTTTTTTAAATTCTTCGGAAAACAATTCCAAACAAATTAACCCATTATTATCCGAACCACATAATGGTGAATGGATATAGTTTAACAATTGAATATAATCTCTAGAATCAGGAATACTCTCTTCTAATACTTTTTTACGTAGTTCATTTTGTTTGTCAAATTTTTTTAGCATAATATCAGCAGTTCTTTTCCAATCATCGGGCGCTACATTATGTGGTTTTTTCAAGTATAATAAATTCGAATCAATCTCTTTATTATTAAAAATTTCCGTCATTGCTTTTTCAGCTAGTACTAAAAAATTCGGATCATTTATAATGTTTTGCGGGATATAATTACCTTGTTGATCATAATTATTTAATGGGTTTTTTTTCATTTCCCCTTTGGTAGTAAAAAAATGTTCAAATAACGAATTAGATTCTGGTTCCGATTCGATACCATCAATTCTTAACTGAACGTCAGTAACTACTTTAAGTAATGTGTTCGTCGATTTATCGACTAAGTCGCGTGATATACTTTCAAAAATTGGTCTTATTTGTAAATCTGATTTGTGAATAGGTGATGTCCTTAAAACATGCATATAATTATAAGCCAAAAAGAGTAATATAGTTAACATAGTACTATCATAAATTTTCAAAACAATATTTCCTCCCTGTTGTTTTTTTTCTTTTGGTGGTTCTAAGGCAATATATTCTAAATTTGCATACATAAATATAATCATTGTATGTAATTTGTTAATTACAACAATTAATATGAATCTTTCTTTAATTGTTTCCTCTGTCTGTTCTATTCTTGAATATAACAAAATATAATAATTCAATAGTAATTCATAAAAAATAAAATTGTTTTTAATATTTTCCACCTGTGAATTTAAAATTAAAGCTAAATTAACATCGCCACCTTTATGTGTTTTTTTAGTAGTTCTAACCATAATCCTATATCTATATATATCTATATAGATATCATTACTCTTATCCAGTAACAAAATTATGTTACATTCTTTGTAATTCAGGATATTTGTTTTCAATTATTTGTACTATATCTTCCGGTTTTAATAAGTTGGTATTTTTCAAAATAACTTTGCAATCTAAAAGTAATTCCTTGGCACTAGTGATAATTTCCAAAGATTCTTCTTGGGCTTTCAATATCAACTCATTTACTTCCTGATCAATCAAAAATTTGGATTGATCACTGGAATCGGGGTAAATATTCTTCTTACCCATACCATATTTTACAATCATATTATGTGCTAGAATATATGCTTCTTCAAAATCTTTTTTAGCACCGGTCGTAACCGAATATCCATAAAAGACTTCTTCAGCAATTCGTCCACTTAACAATACCATCAAATGCGCAAACAGTCCATTTTTAGTATAAATATTGGAATCTTCGTCGTTGGAATCGAAAATGGTATATCCAGGGGTTTTGGGTGACCATGTGTTCAAACACACCTTGACTAATTTCGAATGTGCTTTGGAGAAAAATCCGACCAAAGCGTGACCCATTTCATGAATGGCAATACGATCAATGATATCATCACTATATTTACTTTCGGTGGATTGCCAACCAGCCAAAATACGATTAGCGATGTATTCCAAATCTTCAAATGTAATTATTTCACGATTCTCGCGTAGAGCCCTCAACATACTTTCATTCAATAAATTTTCAATCTGTGCACCGGAAAATCCCCCCGTCATTTCGACAATGTAATGGATATCAACCAACGGATCCAATGGTTTTCCTTGCAAATGAATATCAATAATAGCACGACGGGTGGTACTATCGGGATTACCGATAAAAATATGTTTGTCCATTCTCCCCGCACGGACGAGTGCCGGATCTAACAAATCCAACCGATTTGTCGCACCAATCACAAAAATACCGTGGGCATCTTTGTAACCGTCCAAATTAATCAGAAGTTGATTCAATGTCTGGTCCTTTTCCGAATTCGAAGACACCATATCATTACCACGTTTACGTGCCAATGCATCAATTTCATCAATAAATATAATACATGGTTTGTTTTCTTCCGCCAATTTAAATAGTTCTCGAACGCGACTCGCACCTACCCCTACATACTTTTCCGAAAATTCACTACCAGATACTGGTATAAAAGTTACATTAATTTCGCCACTAAACCCTTTTGCCATCAGAGTTTTGCCATTACCGGGGGGGCCTTCAAAAATCATGCCTTTGGGGGTGCGTACGTTGAATTTTTGATATTTATCGTAATTAATTAGAATATCGGCGGTTTGTAATAATTCTTTTTTCACCGTATCGTATCCTCCGATATCCTGGAAAGAATAGGACGAATTTCGAATAATTTGGAACTGACTACCAGTATCAAATTCATTGTTACTGGGTGAATTTTTACCCTGAGTGGTCATATGTTTGGGAATAAAAAAAACAGTGGGGTCACGATAACGATATACACCATCTTTATCATAGTATCCATTCCCCTCACGATCATACGTAGATTTTGGTCTTGATTTGCGTGGATCCGATGGAAAATGGGGTTCTTCGTCGTCCAAATCATCGTCATCTTCATCGTAATTGTCGTCGTCGTTTAAATCGTCTGGTAAGGAGTCGCGTTCAGCCATATTACTCATAATTTCTTTATTAATATTTTCAATGATTTGTCGATTGATAAAAATAGTTTCAGGTTGTGTACGGTTCATATATATTGCCTTATTGTATGGCGAATATCTCTTATTTTTTAAATAAAAAATTTTTTCTAGTTTTTTCATATTTTGATCGTCCAAATGATTATATTCACTCTTATAACTTTTCAACCATTTTCCATCTGCCCCATTACGTTGTCTTATACTGAAATAAATAGGGTGATGTAATGATTTCGCCGACCCTACGAAGTTCGTAGTTAGAAGGCTTTCCACCCTCTTACCGAAATATAAAACAGACAATACCGCAATCACGAATGAAGACACGCGACACATTCCCCTATGTTATGTAAATATGCAGTATTTTATTTATATCCTTTTGGCAAGGGGCACACGATAAATGGTAGGCTTCAACGGTCTAATACCAAACCTATCAGGATTCAAAAGTATATAGAAACAAATATGTAAAATAGATAGTATATGACAACCGTAGATACGATAGTGGATATTGTGGATATTTCAAACGTCGTTATATTTGGCAAGGGGCACACGGAACGTGTAGCCTCTTCACTACTAACTTCGAAGGTGGCAGAGCCACCGGATAAGTTTGATATTAACCTAGACATAAAATGTATGTGTGACAGTGACCATGAATTTATCATTGATTGGATAGACATTGATCCAGATAAATCACAACAAATTGTATATTGTAAATTTTGTTATCTCGAGGGCAATCTACAAAAAATTGATTTAGAAAAATTACAATCCAACACAATTATTAACGACAATGCAAAAAACAATTCCACATACAGAAATGAAAAGTCCTAAACCCATGATATGGCAAGGGTTTAGTTTTCCATTTAGAAAAAATAGTCCAAAATGTCCGTCAATGAATTCATCGCCGGCGATTGATACGGCGTCCATAGCGAGTAGTATAAGTCACGACGACATCAATTATGATGAATTCGATATGAAATCGGATATACAATCCATTATAATCAACGAAGATATACAAATATTAGAATCTGTTCAAACAAAAGATACAAAAACATTTGTGCCAAACATTCAATATGGTAAAGTACTTGAAATAATATCCGGTACAGAGTTTTTAGTCGCTGCGCGTATTTATAACGGTTATACGAAAGTATTGGCACCTATCTTGTATAATTTTCGTATTCGATTACGTAATGTTCCATTCTTTGGAATTTATGAAGAATGTGCCAAAAACGAACTATCATCATTGATACTCAATAAAATTGTTCTCATTAAGAGAGGGGTATTCACGGCCGACGGGTTTATTGAATCCGACGTTTACAGTGTCAATATTTCCTATTTACACAAAAATTTACAACGGACATTACCAAATAGCAATGAATGTTTGTGTATTAACGATACGATGAATAAATATAGCGCTATAATTGTTAGCAAACATAAAATGTAAATGTTTTTATGGCAAGGGGCAGAATGCCACCGAACTACTAACTTCAAATGATGCTTTGCACCCAGAGAAAAACCCTCAAATGGCTAATATTCATTGCTACTCGCAAAATAGCAATGAATCCGAACGGATAAATATCTAGTGTTTACGCACCGTTTTTCTCTTGTGCATCGGATTCGATCCACGAAAATGGTCCGATTTTTTTGTTGCATTTCCTAAACCTTTCTTACATTTGTAAATTTTTGCCACACGTTTTAGTGTACCACTATTACGACATTTGGATGAATCGCGACGTCTTTCCGACGCATAAAATTGTTTTACAAATGATAACCAGGGATTCATAATTATGTATACATTATCTGCCGATTTTTTTCAACAAATCCATGTATTTGAATACTGAACGCGAAGACATACTTTTTTGTTCTTTTGCTTTCAATTTACTCGTTATAATAATATTCGGAATGATGGTTGATTCCCACTCAGGTAACACGGATAATATTTCAGCGCCCATTGTGATCAATAAAAACAGTACTTCTGTGATTTCGTCGGCTTCATTGGTACGATTTTCTTCAGATATATATTTGGTGAATACTGATTGAAAATGAATAATCAAATCAGTAAGTGTAGATGTTTTCAACACCGATCGATTCATCAATAATACAAGAAATGATGCGGTAGCACGACGGGTCTCATTTGCTTTATTATATTCACAATATGCATCATAATCAACATTTGAATCAACATATTGTAATGTGTAAATATTATTATTATAATTTGACACAAAATCGTTCAAAATGGTTGAGAAAATTTCAAATTTTTCTACCAATTCTTTGTATAAATCCGCGTAAATGTCTCCATAAAATTTATTTGTACTTGCAATATCAAAAATAAACTGTGCTATCTTTTTTATATTCATGAGTGTATTTTCGGATGCATCATGTTCGTTTCCCGAATCATCCATGAATTTTTCAACCAATAAAACAATTAGATCGCGGTGTGTTTCGTAATTTTTATTGGAAATTTTATTCAAAGATATACGTATGTCGTTAATATCCTTTTCTACACCTTCTTTGGTCATTATTTTCGTTGCTTTAAATGATTTTCCTGAATTCCAATCGTCGGAATTACTATTTTTATGATTATGGTCACCATGTCGGTTCGTAGAACGGTTTTCGTCATATTCGCCATGTCTTTTACGATGATCTGTATGCAACGATTTTCTATTAATATAGTTTGAATTTGATGATGACGACGATCCTCTTGTTTTAGAATAGGATGAATGTGAATTAGTCGATGAATGTGTTGTTGAAATCGTATTTGTTACCGGTGGTGTGATTTCAACCACCATTACATCTAATTCTAAAATATGTGTTATTACGGATTCAGTTAAAAATCTTCGAAAATTTTCTACTACGGTTTCTGGTGTTATATTGATTGATTCAAAATAATTTCGTATATCTTTCATCGAATACCGGTTCGAATTTATTCTAAGCTTCGGCACTACTAACTCAGAAGGTGACTGTAGGTCACTGGAAGAGTTTGGGCAAGGTGCGGAACACACCGAACTACTAAGTCCGAAGCAAGCTTCGCTTGCGGAGGACTTTGGCAAGGGGTACACGTTCCGTGTAGCTTCTTCACTACTAACTCTGAAGGTGGCAAAGCCACCGGAGGAGTTTGGCAAGGGGCTTTCAGCCTCTTCACTACTAACTCTGAATGTAGATTTGCTACCGGAAGAGTTTGGTAGACTAACATTCATAATATATATTTTTACGTTTTTTGATTAGATAAATAAGCAGACTTATATATTGTCAAATTTTGAACGTATACTTGTATTATACATTATTACAAATTATTTTTATACCCTTTAACACCGACTATTTGTTTGGTAACGTAGTAGGCGTAGTCGTAGGTGGGGTACTTGGTAACGTAGTAGGCGTAGTAGTTGGTGGAGTACTTGGTAATGTAGTTGGCGTAGTCGTAGGTGGAGTACTTGGTAACGTAGTTGGCGTAGTCGTTGGTGGGGTAGTTGGTAACGTAGTTGGCGTAGTCGTTGGTCTCAGTGTGGGAACCAGTGGTTGATTAGATCCTTGAGAATTCACACAATTTCCATAACAATTTCCAAGATAATAATACCGATCCTTGTTTAAAATAGACGGATCAGTATAATTCGCCTTCATATATACACCATTTTTATTACCATAAACACATTTTGATCCACCAAGCAACACACAACACGATGTGGAAGCACATGTGTCTTTATTTAATTGGTTACATTGATATTCTAATTGTTCAGGATTTTTTTTATTGAAAGAACAAAACCCACCATTTACATCGTTCGAATCAGTAATGGGAGAACTATAACTAAATCCAGATAATTTACTAAAATTCACCGTATTATTGTAAGAAGGTGCATAATCTGCTGGACCGCCTAATACTAATGATGTTGAACTTAACACGGGTGGGGTGGGTGCTAAAATCGGGATGGAATATTCACCTTGAAAATCCAAAGAATTATCTTGGTTAATATTACGATCATATTCAAAATGAGACAATTTTTTTGTTATGCCAGGTGTGATAGTTGTACCTGAAGTATCAGTAGCACCAGGTGTGATAGTTGTACCTGAAGTATCAGTAGCACCAGTTGCGATAGTTGTACCTGATATATCAGGTGTATCCGATAATAACCAATCATCGTCCGACCATTTTGATTTGATAGGCTGTGAATAATTTGTATATTTTTCAATACTCTTAAATGGAACAAAGAAAATAAAACATATTCCTAAAAAAGCGAATAATAATATGTATTTGAATATTAAAATATCATTCGTGTGATTCATTCGATTGTCATATACATTACATTTACAAACTCTTCCGGTAGCGAAGCTACCTTCTGAGTTAGTAGTGAAGAGACTTTGTTTCCTAGAATCGGCAAAGCCGATTCTGAGGAAACAGATCAGCCCCCTTGCCAGAGCCATCCTTGCCATAAATTGAGGGTTTTACGGACGACGAAGTCGGGTAAGCGACCGAAGGTCGCAACCTTTCACCGCCTACGGCGGTGCTGGTCAGTGGGCAGAATGCCTACAATTAATAACTTCGAAGGTGGCAGAGCCACCGGAGAAGTTTGAGGCGTATAATGCGTTTTGTTATGTAATAAATATTGCTATATTACTTCATATACTATGTTAGCTAGTTTGTTGGTAAAATTCGGATTAACCAAAGAAAATCCTGTAAACAACCAAGATATTTCGTCCAATGAACAAATCAAAAAACCAATCTATGATTCTTTCCGATTACCGATCACTTATGTTGAATCTAGCAAAATACACCCCATGTCTCCCGTCTTAGTATCAGATTTAGAACTAGTTCAATTAACGAATCCGAATCCGAATTCGAAACCCATATATGATGTATTGTTTCAACCGTCTCATTCTTGGGGGAAACAAATGATCCCCGAATGGAGCAAACAATTCAGTACCGATAAACAATATTTGACAGATACGCAACAAGTCATATCTGAAATGGGTAGTTACCAAGACCAAGTCACAGTATTAGACGACCAACATTGCACACAATTCCAAGACATGTGGGATTCGATTCACGCACCATGTTTCTTGGAAAAATACAATTACATGGAATGGGATTGTTTGAAACATTTGAACGAATCCACCGTTTTTTTACAATTATTGTCCGTAGGGAACATCATGTCGCCCATTATTTCTTTGTTAATACCTATTTTATTTTTGATATTTCCATTTCTAATACTGAAATTACAGGGTACACCGATCACGTTTGAGGTTTATATCCAAGTTCTCCAAGAAATCGCCAAGAATCATTTTATCGGCAAGGCCATTGTCGGATTAAAATCGATGAGTATAGATAAATTGATGTATGTGATTCTAATGTTTGGATTGTATTTGATGCAAATATATCAAAATGTCTTGGTATGTATCCGGTTTCATGAAAATACGAAGAAATTGAATCATCATCTCTTGGAACTAAAAAAACATGTAGAATATTCCATACATTCTATGGAAACATTTCATGGACTTCATTCTACCAAGATATCTTATACCGAATTTTGCAAAGATGTACAATTACAAGTAGAACGGTTACATCAGTTACACAAGTGGTTAACAAGCATACAAGTATTTTCGGTCAGTTTACAAAAAGGAGGGGAATTAGGGTATATGCTCCGTGTTTATTACGAATTGTATCGTAACCAAGAATACCAAGAAGCATTAAGGTATTCCGTCGGATTTGAAGGAATGATTGATAATTTACGTGGGGTATATCGACATATAGTTGATGGAAACATGGCAATCGCGTGTTTAGACGCAAACCTGTACGACCGTAGGTCGGTCAGAGACCCCAAAAAGGGGGTCTCAACCCTTGAGCACCTTCGGTGCTCTGAGGGAGGGTTTGGTAAGGATGTCGGGAGCGACGTAGGATCGGAGACATCAGAATGGCAAGGGGGTGACAAGGGGCTTTCTGGCAAGGGGGCTGAAAGCCTCTGCACTACTAACTCAGAAGGTGACCGTATGTCACCGGAAGAGTTTGACAAAGAAGACGTAAACAAAATGTTGTTCCAAGACCAGTATTATCCTTCTCTGCTGTCATCCGAGAAGATTGTTAAAAACAACATAAATATGAAAAAGAACATGATTTTATCCGGATCGAATGCTTCCGGGAAAACAACCTTTTTAAAAACTACCGCATTAAATTTAATTTTTACACAACAAATCGGCGGTGGATTTTATTCACGAGGTAACTTACCGAAACCATATACACATATACATTCGTATTTGAATATTCCGGATACCTCCGAACGTGATAGTTTGTTTCAAGCAGAAGCCCGACGATGCAAAGATATCTTGGATATTATCTCGACGGAACCGGATACCTCACATCATTTCTGTATTTTTGATGAATTGTATTCAGGAACGAATCCGAAAGAAGCGTGTAAGGCAGCCTATGCCTTTTTGAAATATTTATCGGCAAACGATCGCGTGGATTTTATATTAACCACCCATTACGTGGCCGTATGTCGTAGATTCAGAAAATCGAAACGTGTGAAAAATTATCAAATGAAGGTGATATTAGACGAATGTGGTAAAATAAAATACACGTATCAGATTCATACGGGTATTTCGATGGTGGAAGGTGCTGTACGTATTTTGGAAGATTTGAATTATCCAAAAGAAATTATGGACATGTTATGTTAGTTTTTGTGATAATGGTTTGGCATGAGGTTTTCTACCTCTTTACTACCGGAAGAGTTTGATATTATATCTATCTTTTTGCAAAGGGTTCTTTTGGTTTGGTAGTGGTAGTGGTAGTGGTAGGGGTAGTGGTCATACCTTCGAATCTACGCATAGGATTGAAATATGAATATACTGATCGATGTGCAAAGTAAAAAACCAAGCCGAATACCAATGCGTGAACCATAGCCACCATCATTTTACTACCATTGGAAGGAAGGCGGAGCAAAATTCCAGGAGAAAGGAGAAAGAAAAGAATCGCACCAAACACGGACGTAACAATACTATGCATAATTGTATATTATTGTTATATATATTTTTTTTATTTCACTAAATAGGTTCAAGCCTTAGGGCGTACAGTGCGTTTACGTTCCACCTTGGTAAATCCCATCATATCTTCTCCATTCATACTGGTAGAAGGTTCACGTTGTGAAGAGGAACTGGTAGGTGCTCTGCGTGGACGACGATTATCATTGTCAATTGGTGGACGCGATTCACGTGCGGTATATGCACCGCGATCATTATTACGGTGAACTTTGCGCGGAGGACGTTCGTCAAAATGACGATTTTCGCCGTTGTTTGTGTTTGGTGTGACTAAACGTCGAATTTCACACATAATCGGACCACCTTTCACACCGCTAACGTTCATTGCTTGGAACTCATGTGTATCACTATTTACTTTGACCAATGTAAACTCAACATATTCGCCTTGTACCAAATATTTATATTGAGAATTCAAAACACGAATGGAAGAATAATGAACAAAGATATCCTTGTCTTTAAAATCACCATCCTCACAAACCGTAATAAATCCAAATCCGGCCTTGTTGTTGAACCATTTTACTGTTCCAGTAAGGGTTTGTACAACGACAGAATAATCTGTAAGTGGTGGACGTTCAGTGTTCGTGCACTGTTCGGTAGTTTGATCTTCAGTAGACATTATATGTAAATATAGGAACGCGGGTGAAATGAATAGTGGTAGACTATAAACCAGTATACTCAATATAGTGTGATTTCTTTATATCGGTAATTTCATGGAAACAAATAGGATGGTGTCGATTCATATTCCAGCTCATAACAATCGACTATGTATTTGTAAATACCAATAGGATCGGTGACAACCTTCAACATATTTTTTTTTTGTAGACAACGTTCTTGGTTTGCCGGATACAAAATATGTGATACGGGATAGGTACTATCTGTACATTGAATCCCTTCCCAAGGTAGATGGCCACCAAGAATCATATATAAAAATATGTATCCCAATTGAATACAGTCGTCACGTCGAGATGCTTTGTTACCCTCGTGAATATGTATTGATGCGTACATGGGAGAACCGATTATTTCGGTTTTGGGTTCTTGGTTATTCGGAACATGTTTTCCGGTTTCTCCATGAATAAAAAAGGTGGACATTCCAAAATCGATCAAATATATTTGTGAGTCTTTGATCATAAAATTGTCGGGTTTTAAATCACGGTGAATCACATACAATTGATGAATGGATTGTAGAATATGTAACATATCTGTCATCCATGATTTCAACGGAAAGGATTGCATATCTACCGGACCCCTGGCCATGAATTGTTTCAAAGAACAATCATAATAAGGTAGTACCAAACAAGAATAGGGTCCGGGAATGCCAAACTTCTCCGGTAGCCTACGGCTACCTAAGAAGTTAGTAGTTGTAAGGACTTCGTCCCTCTGGCCAAACTCTTCCGGTGACCTACGGTCACCTTCAGAGTTAGTAGTGCAGAGGCTGGAAGCCCCCTTGCCTGAACACGTATTGTAAGATGGTATTTCAGATTTTCCGTACCAAACAATCTTGGGAATGTTTTTCGAATTACATTTTCGTTGATGTAAATAATTTAACATGGTAACTTCGTGTTTTAAAATAGACATATCAGTAATATCATATTTGATCGCTACCAATTGTCCGTCGGTGGTTTTGGCTTTGTAAACTATACCAAATTTGCCTTTCCCCAATTCTTCAATGATTTGATATTTGTTTCTTACCAGAACTGACATATACCTATTTTATTATAATGTCATATACATTCAAACACGTATATGAATTTCCAAGAAATATATGCGGAAGCCCTACGGGATCCATCCTTACAAAATACATTGAACATTGACGAAATACTTGTAAATGATCAACATCATACAGTACCAACGTCGACACCGGCAAAAATAACCGAAGACATCATTCGTTCTTTGAAATCGATCAATCTTGACCAAGATCTTATCGAAGATTATTGTGTGAAACTCTTGGATTATCAATACATGGATGAAATACATGAATTGACTCTTGGAAAATACATTCGGTGGTTACGTCGTGCGGATAAAATCCCCAAACTGAGTATAGGGGGCGTAATCACTGATATTATCATCGAAGATAGTGGGGTGTATGTAAAAATAAAAATAATCAATGTACAGTATTCGTGTAAATTGAAATATGATGATTTTTTAATTTTTCAAAAGTTATCGAATGATGATAAACTACGACTAACCATCACCACCGGACTAACGTCGTGAAACACCAACAATTCCAGTAGATCCAAATCCACCGTCCCCGCGTTCCGAAGAAGACAATTCGGATTCGTCATCCACCATGACAACCGTAAACGGAAAAGAACACGGGTGCCATAACTGAAATAGACGTGTATGGGGTTCAATCACATAATCGGTTTGAATTAAATTACGTACTGGTGCTTTGATTTCCCCGCGATAACCACTATCAATCAATCCAATATGATTGGACTGAATCAGTGGTACCTGAGACATTGATGAACGTGGCGTCAATAAATACGCTGTTGTTTCACGATATTCCGATTCGTCGTTTAAATTCATAAGTTTTTTATACATTTCACATTTCACCCCGAATTTAATCATTTCGGATTTGTAATTGTCGGTGGTAATAGGTGGTACGGTCGTTTTATAGGCTACAAATAGATCAAACCCGGAATTTGGGAAATTGGTAGTACGTATCGATTCATTATGTTTGGATATTTGTTCCGTATACAACTCTCGTAACCCTGGAATAGTCGGGTCTACCCATATATTCAATACAATATTTTCATTAATTTGCGTAAAATAGCGATTTTGTGGTTGATTAAGATTGGACATTTTGGACTGGATATTATACTGTGTTTACGGTTTTGTCTTTATATTCCTTCCAAGAAATCAATTTTTCGGGTGTTTTCGCTGGTTGTTCTTCTTGGTATTTTTTATCTAAATTTTCACCGTGTTTTACCGCCGAATCTAAATACATTTCTTTGAGAACACGACCCACCAAGACAGAACCTTCGTGTTGGTCTACCTTTTCTTCTTCAATCGCTTGTAAAACATACAACAATTTGGCTAAAATTTGAAAATCAATTTCGTCACGCATGATCTTCTTGAAAATGTCGGCATAATTATTGTATAAAAAGGGGGTAATTTCGCGTGCTTCCAACTCAAATTGTTCTTGGTCCGTTTCCGATACTTTACCTCGACTCTTTTTCAAAGTAACTAAATCCATGACATCTTTTTGAATTTTGAGACTATGTTTCATCTTTCGGATGTGTTCTGTATTGTTTTCACAGTCATTCGTGTCAAGTAACCGCTTTAGGTCGATACGTTCTTGGTTGCTAATCGATAGATTCATATTCATAATATTCGATATGTTATATTGTCCTACAATATCTAGGTTCTTTTGCACGTACAGTAAATAGTCTAATTTTGTACTGTAATTCTATAGTGTGTTATCAAAATATATCATAAATTATGGATACGAATCTCCAAGAACCAACGATAACACTACCCAAATTCGTTATTGTACCTTCTACACTATCAACAGTGGGTTCAGTAATGGTAGTATTCGTACTTTTTTTATTATACATGGTGTATATCGGGTATATTGCTTCATATAATTTGAAATTTTACCCCAATATGTATATGTTTTGGAATTTTATAACCAGTGGAAATAATCTTCAATATCAGTCCGAATTCGAGAGTTATGTACGATCTGTCATGAACAATACACATGCAGAAAATACTCCTGTGATGTATCATACAAATTCCATGGAGGATGTGGCAGAATCATTTACCAATCCAGAAGCGACCAAGATAGAGGATGCTTATGGCATGGAAGGATACCAAGATATGTTGAATTCATGGAAAATAAAATTGCTCATGTTATGGAATCAATTGATCTTGAAATCGTTTGTGCGTGGTAAAACAATACACGTAACACGCCTATAAAGTCACGAACGACTTCGACATATATGTATATTGGTATATTGTAAAAAGAATAAATGAGTGGTCCTGTACAACTAACACTATTCAGTTGTAACAAAGGTGCGATGATTACCATGGTAGTCGTCCTTCCCATGATGTTATTCACCATATTCGTATTACAATTAATCGTGTATAGTGAATTGTATAAAGACAGCCGTGCGTGTTATCCGATCTTATATTTTTTTGGTGAAACATATGGTTGTAGACAAACCATCGCACGAATCGCACGTAACGAAACACAAACTGATAACATCCAAGAATTGATACGTGATCGCATTACTTACCAAGAATCATTTTATGATGGTATTGAACAGACCAACCATATTTGGAAAATAAGTAAGGATATGTTTAGCAATCTTTTTACTAGTTATATCTCGTTTTTGCATAGTATAACAAATAATATGCAAACATTTCGACGAAATATACACCGTGAATTTATTTTACCGACCATTGTAAAAACAATTCCGTCCTATTACAAGTAGAAGGTGAGTCCCTAGCCAAACTCGTCCGGTAGCAAAGCTACCTCCCGAGTTAGTAGTGAAGAGGCTGAAAGCCCCTCGCCATAAGACCAAGAAAATATGTATAAATGATATACGTATTTTCGAAAAAATGAAACTTCTTCTTGGGTTGTTGTTCTTTTTTGTATTTTTGGCACTCGTTTCGTTTACCATGGTTGGTTCGTCCACATACATGCCTTATTCCAAAGATATGTTGTTTACCAATATGTATCCTTACGAAGGATTTCGTAGTTTCAAAGATACACAAGAACAATATGGTTCCTATTCTGACAATAGCAATAATAAGATAGCGGATTTTACGAATAACAATGAGATCACCCCTACCAACGCGCAATGTAGTAAGGTGATGGGATTTAATGGATTATTTTGTCCTACCAAGGGAAATGATTCAGCCAATCCAACCGAAATTTTTTCGAAAGCCAAAGGTGACAATTCGTGTGAATCTTACGGACTCATGAATTCACGAGGATTTTTATGCTTGGATGATAACCAAAAAAAAATGTTGATGACTCGTGGGGGTAATGCTACTGGTGTAAATATGTAAACCAACGAAGAATTCAATCTTCAGCGGTGTAAAACAGGTTCACAAGTCTTGGTTAGCATGTTCTTGGAGAGTAATGATATTTTCATGAAGTATCGACAAATCTTTTTTACGATCCGCGTCTTTGATCGATGACATACGTTTTTCAATCGTGTCTTTCAATCGTTGAATTGAATTTTTATACGCATATACTTTGTCCATATATCCGTATTTTTTGGCTAAAATCATCCAACCCAATTCCTCAAATAAATGTTTATGCCAGTGATGAATACCATGAAATGTGGCAAGATGGTCCGGGTGCACGTGTGACGAAGTTTTACGGGTATGTCCATTTTTTGAACTACGATTAGAACGCGTACGTGTCATATTGTTATAGTTATATCGTATTCTTACATTTTATGTTTTTGTTATTTTTTCACATGGAAAACAATGTAAATATATTTTTGTATAAACTATATATATCGGTATCAAGAAAGTTATTCAAATTTACAAATCAATTGAAAAGATACGGCTTGGTAATGGAAGTAAAAACCTCGCTTAAACCAACGAAGAATTTAATCCACGCAGCGGATTCATATTCTACGCGGTCAATGACCGATAAAGGGATAAATCCTAGCCCCGAAGGGGCGGATTTAAATCTTCAGCGGTTTAAATCAAGAATACATCCAATGATAGAATATGAACCTAAAAGAAATATATATCCTGAAGATTGTAATGTCGAATTAGCAGTATATGAATTGGACGATTTTAATACAAATTTCTTAGTGGCTTTAGGAAAACCCAAGTATATTTTTTCAGAACGCGGTGTACATTACGTACCGATTTACTTGGTACCTTCCAATATAAAAGAACCCAAAGTACAAATCGGTATATATGAATATGAAAAAGATCGTTCTGTGGATATCTTGGACTTGGAAGGTGATATCGATATAGACAAAGTCACCCCGATATTTTATCCTCATGCCGAAGAAGTTGTAAAAAGTGTAAAATCGAATGTCACTGAATTTTTAACAAAGTCAATGGGTCCTGGTCCGGAAACAGAACAAGAACAAGAACAAGAACAAGAACAAGAATCGGGTACTACATCTACGATAGAATCCGATAGTGATGACGACGACGTATTAAATTTATCCAAGTCCAAGAGTCGAGTTTCGACCGCAACATCCATACAACAGGAAAAAATTGATAAACGAATGAAAAAAGGTGTATTTACCATCGACCCGAATTTTCAAAAACCGGCGTTGTTACCAGAAGAAACGAAAGAAAACGCTGAAGAAATAAAAAAAAACTTTGGTAAATCTTCACAAACCCAAGATTGGATCAAAGAATTTATGCGAAATCCGAATTACGATATTCACCAGGTAGAAGCCAACGGTGATTGTTTTTTTGCCACAATTCGTGAAGCATTTAAACAAATCGGATATCATACCACTGTCGCTGATTTACGTGCAATCTTAGCAAACGAAGTGACTGACGAAATTTACCAAGAAAATCGGCGATTGTACCTGGATTTGGAAGGAAGTATCAAAGAAAATGACAAAACCATGGAAAAATTAAAAAAGGGCAACGAATCTCTCAAAAATAGGTATAAATTGGCATCTACCCATGATCGTGAAATCATACGCAAGGAACTCAAAGAACTAGAAGATCAGGCGAAAGAATTAGTCGAAGCAAAAAAAAGTACCCAAGAAATGATAAGTGAGACCATGGGAAATATGTCAGAAATGAATACATTTGAAAAATATCGTGAATATATTCAGACCACACAATATTGGGCGGATTCATGGGCAATTTCTACATTGGAACGGGTATTGAACATTAAAATGATCATTTTTTCAGAATTGTATTATAATGAGGATGCACCCCATAGTGTATTAAATTGCGGTGAAGTAAATACTGAAATAGAAAAACAAGGTAAATTTCAACCGAATTTTTATATCATGACCACATACAGTGGCGACCATTATAACCTGGTATCGTATAAATCCAAGAAAATTTTGACATTTTCTGAAATACCCTATGATGTCAAAACGATGATTATTAATAAATGTATTGAAAAAAGTGCTGGGATTTACTATATGATCGAAGATTTTCGTAATTTCAAAGTTAAACTGGGTATTCAACCCGACATTGGTGCACCAGATGTAGAAAGTGATGATGATGAACCGGAGTCAGAAGAACCAGGCGAAGGTCGATCACGATTAGGTTCCATCGACAAACAAGAATTGTACGATTCAACCGTTATATTTCGATTTTTCGGTAAGAGTGAAAAAACACCTTTACCTGGTAAAGGAACAGGAGAAACCATACCAATTGATAAAATGATGGAATACAAGGATTTGAAATCCATTCCGGATTGGAGAAGAAAATTAGATGATTCATGGGTATCGGTAGATCCTTCCTTCAAGGTCGAAGGACACGCTTATGCGTCGGTCGAACATTACTACCAATCTTCCAAATTTCGCTACGCTGGTAGTTCACCACAAAACCAAGATTTTGCATTGTTATTTTCGTTAGATTCGGATAGTAAAATTTCCAAAGATGTAGTATTATGTCGTGCCGCTGGTGGAAAATCTGGTAAAATGAAAAACAAGGACAAAACCGATCTAATTTTACGTCCCAAGGAAGTGAGTATTGATCCACAATTTTACGAATCAAGAAATAAAAGTGAAAGAGTGATAGCTCTCCAAGCCAAATTTGAACAAATACCAGAAATGAAACGGCTATTGTTGTTAACGAAACGCGCAAAATTAATACAATATATTGCAAAACAACCTCCAGAAGTTGATATACAATTGATGGAAGTACGTAAACGTATTCGAAAATCCACGGAAACATAGAAATAAATCATATATTTTCATCGGTATTTTTGTTATTATATTCTGTATCTTTGATATAACCAACACACGTATATAAAAATTCTTCAAATGCGGTGTTAATTATGGTATTGTATTTTGTAAAATTACCATGACGAATGAAATCTTGTAATAAATTGGAAGTGATCTCTTCGATATCTTCTTCGTGGGATTGAATATATAACAATTGTTCGTTTAATCTTTGGTATTTATTTGTGTCGGTTTTGGCTAAATACTTCTTATAATGGGTTCGATTCATCATATATTCCATGGTAAGTTTGTCCACAAACGCATTGGTGGGTGTTTCCGATTCGTCTTCGACGACATTCGAATTGAATTGACTTTCAAGGTGATTACCTGACGCATCGGTTTTTTGTATATTTCCAGTTAATAGGAAATTCATGAACTACTATATCATATATGATAATTATATGATATATGAATCTTACGCTTGCCAAACTTCTCCGGTGGCTCTGCCACCTTCGAAGTTAGTAGTGAAGGAGGCTTTCAGCCCCCTTGCCAGATAGCGATGCTACCTTCTTAGTTATTCTACGGACGACAAAATATTTACATTAATGATGCCATCTTAGAAACATACGAAGCGTTGGATTGATCCCCGCCAAATTTCACATCATTATAAACACGTGCCATTGCGCGTTGTCGTTTGTAAGTAATATAATCACTGGAATCGGGTACAAATCGCGTATTGGAATTGCTACACGGAACGCCTGTACCATCACAGCTTTTTTGGATACTACCAATACGTGATCTCCAAGACACATTGTTGGGTTGGACAGGTGTAGGAATGTTACCACATGCATAATTTTGACGACTCAAGTAATCACAAATGTTATTCACCGCTTTGAATTCACCTACAGCACGACCTTTACCATTTACATTTCCAACTGCATAAGGATTGTTCCAAGCTTTGACAATAATTTTACGAGCGGTAACATCACCACTATCTCTCTTAGAATTCGACGTTTGCATAGGTGATATACCCTGTATTCCTCCACCTAAATTTGGACCCATATTGTTGTACATCATCATTTTTCGGTATCCATTTGACATTGTTAGATAAAATATTAAAGATTATTATATATTTTATCACAACATATTATCCAATAAAAAATATTACCATGGCTATGATCACACATTCTATTTATGGCGGACTTGGTAATCAATTGTTCCAATTATTTGCGGTGATAGCTCTTGCGCTAAAATCAGGCCATTCATTTTTTTTCAAATACAAAAAAATGATCGATGACCAAGATACACCAAGACACACTTATTGGAATTCATTCTTATCTAAATTGAAACCATATACCGTAAATATGGACGATGAACAAACGAACGAACAACCTGAATTTTTGTCTTGGGGAAAATGCGATATTCATGAACCCAATCACGAATTCTTTGAAATCATGCCGAATTATATTCAGCCATTCGACCAAGAAAAATCATCTAACCAAATTTATGAATTGCATGGATATTACCAATCGTACAAATATTTCGAAAATGAATTCCAACAAATATGTGGTATGATAGGTATTGATGAACAACGCCAAATTGTACGTAATCAGGTAGAAAAAACTACACAGATTGCAACTATCGCTATGCATTTTCGGCTAGGTGATTACAAGGGGCTACAACATATACACCCGATTTTGCCATTTGAATACTATAGAAACAGTTTACTCTTTATTTTAAACAAATTAAACAAAGACGATCTTTCAATCATGATTTTTTGTGATAAAGACGACATGAATGAAGTGAATGATACGGTAATTGTTCGTTTATTACCGCTTTTTCCTAAATGCGAATTCGAATATGCGAATAAAGATATGATGGAATGGGAACATATGTTGTACATGAGTCTCAGTCCATGTATTATTATGGCAAATAGTACATTTAGTATGTGGTCGGCATTGTTGAATACGAATCCGGATAGAATTATTTGTTATAGTTGGCACTGGTTTACTGATTTATTTAATCGTAATGTAAAGGATATGTTTTTACCTCATTGGCATAAAATTGGGTATGTTGTACGCGAGAATGATGGGGAAAAATACAAGTATAAAGTATAGTATCCAAAAATGATGTTTCAAGCGTATATTGTCGAGTTTTTCTCCACGATGTTTTTCGTATATGTATTATTAGCCACCGGTAATCCACTAGCAATTGGTGCTACACTGGCATTGATCACGCTACTTACCCATAGTATTTCTGGTGGATATGTAAATCCTGCGGTAACGTTGGTGATGTCTTCAGCCGGTCAACTACCGTCCGCGGACGTAATTCCGTATTGTTTAGCGGAAGTTTTCGGTGGATTAGTCGCGCTAGAAATTTACAAAAGAGTTAAAACCTAAACCATATAAAATTACCTTGTGTGTATGTTTGTAGTATACACACAAGGTATTTGATAATGAAACATATGAGTATTTTTATGAACAAAGATCGTGTTGTTGATAATGAGTGGACACATCTTGGTAATAAAATAATGATGAAAACCAATATCAAACCATGTTTATACAAAGAAGGTGAAATTACACTTTTGTTTGATGGTATTTTGTTGAATTATATTACCTTGTATCAATCATTTTACGAAACCGAATATGACAAGGGGGATGAAACAAACAAATTATCATTATTGATCGATATTTATATCAAATGTGGTATACATTATTTATTAAAAGTATTAGATGGGTCATTTACCTTTGTTTTGTTGGATCAACGGGTAGAATATGATGAATCGCGTTTGTATGTAATCAGCGACTCGATGGGATTACGTCCAATATATTCGGTTGATATACAATCAATACAATCATTAAATACAAATGATAATTTGTTTAAGACCATTTATGGTATTAATACTGAAAACGAATATATTGATAGTAATGTATCGAATTTATTGAATCCAGGAAAAATGTATGTATTCAAACGCAAGAATCTAGCGGGTAAATATTGGGAATTGAAAAAGAATACTACTTATTTTTCACTAGCAAACAGCGGTGGATTTCCATATATTCATTTAAGACAAGATATCGCACATACTCTAATACATAACTATTTATACAGTGCTATAGAAAAAAGATGTTTAGTATCGAGTCATAAACACGATGTATATTCCAAGGATTCATTCAAACAAGAAAGGATGAATATTATTTTTTGTATTGTATCCAACGATGATATTGAATCAAAATTAATAGCCCAAATGGCAAATGGTATTAATGCAAATGATGAAGTTGTGAAAATATCCATTGATCAATTATCGGATTTTTCCGGTAGTGGCAAGGGGGTCAGAGACCCCCTTCGGGGGTCTCAACCCTTGAGCACCGAAGGTGCACTGAGTGCTGATCTGTTTCCTAGAATCGGCTTTGCCGATTCTAAGGAAACGAATGTAGAGGATATTCCCTTTTCTGAAACGTATCATGACGAAAATATGATCGCAAATTTTGTGTATGAAAAAATAACAGAATATTTATCAAAATATACTCATACGCCGGTAAATTACCATATATTTGCATCTTCGGGTATGATGAATATAGAAAAAATGTTACAAAAACAATACAACAGGTCTTCAATTAAATATGATAGTGATTTTCGGCATGCGTTATGGACAATCGGAATCAATGATTTGATTCCGAATATCATTGAACCATTTAAACGAAAAAATTTAGAAGTAGAATTTCCATTTTTAGATACAGAATGGTTGAATTTTTATATGACAATTTCACCACAATATCGTTGTAGTAATTCATTGATCAAAAACTCGTTAGAAGAAGACATATAGATAATATGATATAATATGTAAGATATATCATGTTGACATTTTTGTTTGATTTAGATGGCACTCTCGTAATTACTGATGAAATATATTTTCAAGTATGGAAAACAATCTTAGAAGAATATAATATTGTATTAACGGAAGAAATATTCACTACCTATATTCAAGGAAACAATGATCAATCCGTAATTAATTCACTTCTTGGTAATTTGCATATTGATAAATATCAATTATCAGTTACCAAAGATACATTATTTATTAAAAATATGGAAAAATTGCGTATTATCGATGGTGTATATTCTTTTTTACAAAAGGTACATGAAGCCGGATACAAATGCGGAATCGTGACAAATTGTAACCGTAATGTAGCAACTAAAATTATCGACAAATTAGAAATAGGTGAATTGGTCGATTTGGTTATAACAGCAAACGATTGTACACAAGGAAAACCAAATCCAGAACCATATTTACTAGCAATCACACGATTGAATACCACGCATGATCAATGTATTATTTTCGAAGATTCAAAATCGGGTATTTTAAGTGCACAGTCGGTAAATCCGAAATTATTGATAGGAGTAGAGACCATTTATGACAAAACTGAATTACGTAATCACAATGTCCAATATTCCATAACGAATTATGTAGGATTGGATATATCTACTGTTCTTAAGTATTCTATTTCAGCCTATGAAGATATATCTAAAAAGTTGCTATATAGTTTAAATAATGAAAATATATCAGAAATTCTCATTGATCCAGTCAAATTAAAGGGTGGATTTATTGCGGATGTTATTCAATTTAAAACCAGTATGAAAGATGGTTCATTCGAACACCATGTATTAAAATATGAAAATACCGAATCCAACAATTTATCCAAGATGGCCAAACAATTGGAATTGTATCAACGTGAGTATTATTTTTATAAAATTATATCTCCCCACGTTCCGATTAAAATTCCCAAGATGAGAGCAATGTTTCAAGGTAATGATTTTATCGATTGTGGAATTATTTTGGAAGATTTGTTGGAGCGTGGATTCACGATTAACCTGAATCTAAATACTGAAAATATTGATATATCTTTGAAAATTGTGGATCGTATGGCCAAGATGCATAGTAAGTTTTGGAATACTGATTTGAAGAAACGATTTCCAGAATTGAAAAATACGATTGATCCATGTTTTTGTCCATTTATTGGGGACTTTATTCGTGAAAAATACGAGTTATTTCAACAAAAATGGTGGAAAAATATGAACCCATTACAATTCAGGAAATGTAACGAAATAATCGCCAATTTTGGTAATATACAAAAACGATTTTCTTCCGGAAATCATATAACATTTATTCATGGTGATATTAAATCGCCCAATATTTTTTATGATGTACAAAATGGTAACGAACCTTATTTTTTAGATTGGCAACATTGTGCTATGGGAAAAGGTGTACAAGATGTAATATTTTTCATCATTGAAAGTTTTGATTTGAAACAAATACCGATTGTGTTTGGTATCATAAAACATTATTATTATAAAAAACTAATCGAGTATGGTGTGAACAATTATTCTTGGAAAGAATACGAAGATGATTTGGTGGATGCTATTTGTTATGTTCCTTTTTTTACTAGTATTTGGTTTGGAACCACCCCACAAGATGAATTGATCGACAAGAACTTTCCATTTTTTTTTATCAATAAAATGTTGTTTCTTTTGGAACATACATCGGTTGAAGACACAGTAAAAAATATGTAAAGACTCATATAGTATACAATGTCAAACATTATATTTGCAGATGAAGAAGAAGCCATTGGTAAAATCAACATAGATGATTTATACGATAAAAATATGAAACGCGATTTGAAACAAGTGGCTTTGTTTAATAAAATGTTAAATCGTGTCCATAAACGTATCCAAACAAACACACGTATGAAACGAAATGAAAAATATATCTGGTTCTTGGTACCCGAGTTTTTGTTCGGTGAACCGGTTTACGATCAATCGGATTGTATTGCGTATATTATCTCCAAATTGGTTGAAAATGGGTTTTATGTACGGTATGTACACCCCCATTCGTTGTTTATTTCTTGGGAACAATGGATACCAAGTTATGTACGTAATGAAATCAAAAAGAAAACAGGAAAGGTAATTAATGAAAAGGGACAGGTCATTTCTGACGCAAAAGCGGATACGGACGAGCCGGATGATAGTGATCCGAATTCGAAATTATTACATCAAAATACCGCGAACAATTCTGGTGGTAAAAAACAATATACGCCGATTGGCCAATATAAACCGTCGGGTATGGTGTACAATCCGGATATTTTAGAAAAATTAGAAAAAAAAATTACATTCAAGAATTGACATAAACGAGTGTTGATATGATTGAATAACAAACATATCAAATCAATGCAGGAAGAAGATATAAACTCACCTGAAGAGTTTGCACCGAAACCGACCATCAAACATTTGGTATTTTCGGGAGGTATTATTTACGGATTTTCCTTTTATGGTGCATTCAAATATTTACATGATCATTCAGTAATTCATATAGATAATATTGAAACCATGTATGCAACGTCGATTGGTACAATTTTAGCGACAATTTTGTCCTTGAAATACGAATGGGAAATATTGGACAATTATTTGATTAACCGACCTTGGCAAAATGTGTTCAAATTTTCATTGGAGTTATTGATCGAATGTTACCAAAAACGAGGGTTATATAGTGCGAAGATCATAGAAGAAATGTTGGAACCACTGTTTCGTGCCAAAGATTTAGATATCAATACCATTACCATGAATGAGTTTTTTGAATATTCTAAGATAGAACATCATTTTTTCACGATTCGTGTCCAAGAATTCGAACTGGTGGATATTTCATACAAAACACATCCTGATTGGAAACTCTTGGATGCTATCTATGCGTCATCTTGTATTCCACCTTTTTTTCAACCTCTATACATAAAAAATGGCAAGGGGGGCTTTCAGCCTCCTTCACTACTAACTTCAAAGGTGGCAAAGCCACCTGACGAGTTTGAAGAAACATCCACGATCGAATGGTATGCCGACGGTGGATTTTTGGCGAATTACCCGATGGAACATTGTATACAGAATTGTATTGATTCATATAAGGGCGATGATATACACACACTCGATTACACCGTGTTTGGATTCAATCTGTACGATCGTAACTATATAAATAAATTGTCGAACGACAAAATGAATTTGATTGAATATATTTATGTAATTATATCCATTCTAATTTATAAAATAACTACCATGGTCAAAACAGCTCCGGCACATGATTCTACCGTAAAAGTGCACGAATTACAATTTTCCCAAGATTTCAAATCATCGATTGATATTTTTGCCATGGTCAAATCGACGGAAGAACGTATTCATATGATTGAACATGGGGTGCAATGTGCTCAAAATTTTGTAAAAAACAAAATACACTTATTATAATTTTTTCATGAAATCGTCCATATTATCTTTGTTAATTTTAGCGTCAAAAGCAACCTTGGTACCATTTTCAATAAAAATCAAGGTAGGATAACCTTTGATTTCGTATTGACTCACCATCTTCTTTACGGTAGGATCGTCAGAATTAGTACAGTTAACTCCTTCTTTGCCACCGACACAAGTAACTTGGTACCCATTGATTACCTTTCCATCGTATTGTTGCACAAAGGCGATCCAATCTGGTTTGGCTTTTACACAATGAGGACACCAATCGACATTGAATAACATGACTTCTAATGTACCAGTAGATCCTGTAGCACCTTCAACATTTCGTATATTTGCATTAGATACGTTTTTAATATTTTTCGATGCTAAAGCACCAGGAGCATACGCACGATACAAATAAATTCCAACCACCAAAAATAATATGATCATGATTAAGATCAACCATATTTTGCTATAAGGACGAATATAAGTGTAATACAACACGTTTTGAATTTTTGCCATATCTACGTATACACTATTCTTATACTATTTTACTTCGATAAAATACTATTCTACATGAAAGTTTTACATTTTTTATTATGATCTACAATACGCATAACACATTTCTGTTTTTTTCCATAAAAAGGAATAACACAACCTTTTTCTTGGTGATTATTTGTCTTGGGAGACGGTTGACATCTCGCACGAAAATGTTCGTATCGATCGCGAACAATTTCGTAGGTTAATCCGGATTTCTTACCTAACATGGTATTGATCACTTCGTGTAAATCAAAAATATATTTGGAAAATGTTTCACGTGATTCCATATGTTTGTTCTCTAAAGGTAATTTTTGTAAGTTTTTGGTCAAATTTTTTCGACATTTTCCACAAGGTAAAGTGTGTTTATAACTCAATATAAAATTCTTATAGTGTTTTTTTTCCTCACTGGTAGGATTGACCGGATAATTAAAACTGATACAGTGTAAAAAATGCCATGCAGGAGGACCCCATATGGACGTCATCATACCATTATTTGAATCATAATCGTCTTTATTGTACTTAATTTCGATATCAGTATGGTTTATCTTCTTGGTAAGATTTTTCTTGGTTTTTTTTCGAAGAGTTGGCATATACTTTATGTCTACAAACTTCTCCGGCGACTCCGTCGCCTTCGAAGTGAATTATGAAGAGGCTTTCAGCCCCCCTTGCCAAATTTCTGATATGAATACATAATATATTGAGTAGGTAACAAAGACAATTACATATTTAGATGGATCATCAAATTATACCTCCTCTAGTGCCACTGGTAGATATGAATCATACTACAGTTTCTACTCCATTTTGGTCTGAAAATCCAAATATTTTATGTAATAAAGCGTGTATTATGGAATTTTTCCCTACCGAAAATATGACATATAATGAAAAACTGAATGCTATTTCGCGATCGGTGATTTTATTAACGGTGGTTGGTTTATTTTTAACAACGAATCGTATTCGGCTTTTTTTGATTGGTCTGGCTACTCTGGGAATTATATTTTTTTTACATCAACATCATACTAACCAAGAATCTACGCAAAATGTCAAAGAAGGGTTGGAAATACTACGTCCGAGTCCTGCTTTAGACTATTTACAAAAAAACAATTTGAATACCGAATCAACCGTATTTCAACAACCAACCGTAGAAAATCCATTTGGTAATGTTATGATGTCTGATTACGACTATAATCCGAACAAATTACCTGCACCACCCGCATCAAATCCAATGATCAATGATATGATTACACAAAATGCCAAGAAATTGATCCAAGAAGCAAATCCGGGTCAACCTGATATTGATAAAAAATTATTCCATGATTTAACCGAACAATTGGGGTTTGAACAATCCATGCGACAATTTAATACAAATCCGAGTACGACAATACCCAATGATCAAGGTGCTTTTGCTGAATTTTGTTATGGATCGATGGTTTCGTGCAAAGAAGGTAATTTATTCGCATGTGCAAGAAATACCAGTCACTATACTAATTATTAGATGTTAGTAGTTGTAGGCTTTTCAGCCCACTGACCAAAGCGGTTCGGTACGTTTTCTACATTCGTTTCCTAGAAACGGCTTTGCCATTTCTGAGAAAACAGATCTGATACAACTATATAGTATAATAATAAATACGTAGTATGTCGTCAGAATATTCCACCAATTATTTCGATTATATGTTTAACAATGCAGGACGTATTGGTGCGGATCGCACGGACAATACCCAAAGAACATTACAAAATACACGGTTTGCAAATCATATGTTGTCAAGTTATTTCAACGAATCGATTTCGAGTGAAAATATTGATTTCGTCTCCAAACAACCTACCATGACAATATCAGGTCTTGCCAGGGGAGATGGATTGAATGGTAAAGTCGTTGATTACGATTCATTGTTACTCATCAAAACTACCCAAGAACGACCCCAGGAGAAATTACAATTGATGCAACGCCCTTTTGTGACGGTGCCATATTTAGGCAGAGGTTCGTGTAATCCTGATACTGAATCCCAATTACTCCAAGGTGAAAGTACTTGGGATAAAAAAGGGGTTTCTACCATCATGGACAAGAGTTTTTTGCCATATTCAATGTATATTTTAGACAACAATATGGAAAAACATGTGAAAACCCAAGAAGTGGAAGAAAGTGCTTTAGAAGGTTGGGTACGTGGCGGTATTCATTCACGTGAATTGTCAGGCAAATAGATATATGATATTTGTGAGTTTGGTCAGTGGGCATATAATGCCTACAACAACTAACTTCGAAGGCGACATAGTCGCCGTAGAAGTTTGGTCCATGGGCTGAAAAGCCTACAACTACTAACTCAGAAGACGACTATGGAACATAAACCGGAGAAGTTTACGCGTTTATGCGTTTGACTATTTTTGTATACAACAATATCCACTAATATATGTAATAATAATATATATAATTATTATTATGTCGATCCAAGAAAATGTTGAATCTGCCAAAGATATGATGATGGGTGTATCTGAAAAGGAGGTAGGTATGGGAATGGTACCACAGACAACTGGTGGAAGTTCATTGACTGATATGATGAAAGTTGGTGGTTCAAAACTTGAATATTCCTCATTCGGCGGTAAATCCAGAAAGAGGCGCAATTCCAAGAAAGCCAAGAAAGCTAAGAAGAATAGCAAATCCAAGAAGAATCGCAAATCCAAGAAATAAATAGACTTCCAAACTCGTCCGGCGACAAAGTCGCCTACCGAGTTAGTAGTGAAGAGGCTTTCAGCCCCTTGCCAAACTTCTCCGGTGGCTCTGCAACCTTCGAAGTTAGTAGTTGTAGGCTACACGGAACGTGTACCCACTGACCAGTCTCTTCATTACCTCAATTTCACGGACGACGAAGTCGGACGTAGAATGGATGGTTGTGGTTGATTGCTTGATATATTGTTTAGCCATATATCAAACTGTACAATGAGTAAACCCCCTATATTTTATCCCACGAATATGAAAATTTCTTATAAAAATGATATTGAATATCGTAAGGTAATTCGTAATTTATTTAAAATGACCTGTAATGTTCTTTCCATGACCGGTGAAGATCATGAAGAGATTGATGAAATCACCCAAGACGAATGGAATTATGATTCTGAATCCGCCACTCCATTCATGGATTTTATATATGACTCAACCCGTGAAATACCCATTTTCCAAGAATTCTACAAAAAATCAGCAGGGTTCATGTTATCGGAAGAAGCGGGAATTGGTCTTGCAATTTTGTTTTCGTACGACTATTTAGAATCATTTCATCACGTTCTTTGTGATTATTTCACATATATTGATGGTAAGGGGTCGGTGTTTGATGACCAATTACCATCCGTCATTGAATTACGTCAAAAACTCACCCGATAAAAATCTCCAGCGGTTTTAATATACAACAGTGTATATAGAATGGCTTCTACCCGTAATAAAAATACTTCCGGTAATTATGCTGCCGAGCAAGACAGTTTGTTAAAAATTCGTCAATATGAAGTGTACAAAGGATATCGATTCAATGACCAGACATGTATTCCTGGTAACGGGTTGTTACCGGCTAGGTTACCGTTACAAATGTTTGATGATAATTGTGATATCGAATCCGAATTAAGGGGTATTGGTTCCACGAATTTAGTAAAACCCAAGACGAATACAATGTTACCACCACCTGATCGTCATATGGCTTCACTACATATTACACAACGTGCACCAGTGATTATCCCCAAACCATTGGTGATTTCACGTGATCAGCGGTTTACACTGTAAGTATTTCCATTACAAAAATGGAATATAACCAAAAGAACTACTCTCGTAGATGGTAGCACGGAATGATTCATTGTATCCTTCCACCATGACCGTATCACCATTCATCAATTCATTACACCCGTATTCACTAATACAATTTTTACCACGAACTTTCACCGGTAATTTGGTATTCACAGCACCTGTATTCGACATGGTATAGTATTGATAAGCGTCACGGCCGTTCATTACCCGGCGTCCCATAAGAGGTAAAATCATATTATCACGCAACGATGTATCATCAGTACGATTGTTACGTTCTCGGGTAAGAATTCCTATTTGAGAATAATCCTGATTATAACCACGTGTTTTCATATTAATGGGTAAACCACCACCTAAATTACCAACGGCACCACCACAAGTGCCAGTATTACATGTGGTAGGTGCTAACATTGGTACTCCACGAACATCGGCACTATCGGGTGGAAAATACATTCCGTCCGATTTCAAAGGGGGGGAATATGGATCATTGAATGGATCATTCCGTGTTGATACGGTGGACAAATATACTGGTGGATAACTACTTAACATACCGGTACTTTGAAATTTGGACGGTTGTGTTCCGGATCCGTTTCCATTACCCATATTCAAATAGATCAAATACAAAATGATACCAAGAAGACCAAATACCACTACCACCATACTTACCAGTGCGGTACGATCGGTTGATGCTGTCGGACGTTGAAATGTAATACCGCGTTTGGATACGATGGGTGGTGATGGTACGATGGGTATATTTGGTTTTCTGGCCATAAATTCGTATAAGATATCAACATATTTTTTGATATCTATTTCTTGGATGCTTTTGACATGGTGGAGCGTCGACTTTTTCTTGCACGTTTTTTTTTTGATCCTCCGCCCCGTTTTGTACCTTTACGGGTATTTGTTGTTTTAATACCAGGTATGTATCCGCCTTTGGATGCATAAGATGCGGTATTCCCACCCATACTATTCGGAAAACCGATAGGGTGATAATTATGTAATAATGATGAAGGTGTTCCTACCGGAACGGGGTTAATCACGGACGAATTTCCAGTACCGGATGCCATTATTATATATTTTGTTCATATAAAAAGATCAGGCACATAATTGTAACGAAAGGTTTCCATATGAAAATTATATTGTCCATCGTGTGCATAATGATCGTAAGAATCACGCCCATCTTCACACGCAAACATTGGAGAAATCAGTGCACGTTGTAAACCTGGACATTTGGTAATTGTCCAATCAGGGCTAAACGGCCGGGTTTGATCGTTAATATTTGTATCAGCATAAGACGATGAGTAAGCATAGGTATCCAAAATCTTTTTTGCACCATTACGTGAAAGCATATACAAATGAACACCCCATTGATCCTTCGGATATGCATGATACGTATAGGGTCTTTCAGGAAACGCGCGTATGGTCTCATGTCCTGACATCCATCCCTCCACTTTGTATGTTTTCATATACCCCAATAAAAGACATTCAGTTCCCATTTCGGTACATTCACTCATAATATGTGGTAGATTCATAGGTAATGTACGATTGATAACAATATCATCTTCGCAAAATATACCAAATTGTTTTCCAGAATTCAGGAAAAATTGGATCATATCTAAATGTCCATAGGTTACAGACCATAACCGTTGTATTACGGGAGATATTTGACGACTATCTGTCGCAATAATACGGGGATCTGTATGAGGAACCCCCTCGTAAATATGAAGATTGAGTCCTAATGTGTCAAAACGCGTTTTCATACTTTGATGCTTGGTGTCATTCTGAAAACATACACAATGGAATTCACAATTGTCACGAATAATCTCCAGACAAGATTCATTATAGACATCGTTATTCGTATCTGCGTCTAAATTCATTTTTGTGTAATATAGTATGTCTTATGTATTTATGTTGGTATTGGAAATATTTCGAAACGGAACCCAACGTTTGAATTTTTTATGATATATACATTCCATCAACAATTGTTTTTTCAAATCAACATATTTGTCATATCGCGTATCACAAAAATCCTCTTCATCGTCACTATCTTCAATCGCATCTATGTTTCTATTTTCTTTAATATTTCGAAAAAGAGTATTCATAAATACACTTGTTTTATAGTTAGGAATACATGCAAAATCTACTTTGTAGATCGATTTTGGATCTACTAGGTGATAAATATCCGATTGTAAATCGGCAGTTACCCAAAACTGTGCACGTTGCTTACCTACTGGTTCAATTAGTTGTGGCAAGGGGCTGAAAGCCTCTTCACTACTAACTCTGAAGGTAGCTTTATTGGAACACAAACCGGAAGAGTTAGGTAATTTGGTAACAGGAGTTTTTGTTATTGTCATTTTGTTTGTTGCAAACGGCGTGGAGGCATTTTGTACGATTTCCAATGGTTGATTCCATAATCCAATATGTGGATTTGTTGCATACGGTTGATTAAGATACGGAATAATTTTTGTTAAAGATCTGTATTGTAAATGATGAATTTTATAATATGTTTTTTCCGACCAAATGGAAATATCTGTTCGTTTGCTCGATAACATTACCGGTAATCTAAATAAAACGGTAGATTCTTGACACGCAGTACTAACGTCTGGCAAGGTAGCTTCATTGGAACACAAACCGGAAGAGTTTGGCAAGGGGGCTTCCGTTCCTAGTAGCCTCTGCACTACTAACTCAGAAGGTGACCGTAGGTCACCGGAAGAGTTTGGCAAGGGGGCTGTAAGCCTCTGCACTACTAACTCAGAAGGTGACCGTAGGTCACCGGAAGAGTTTGCTAACACAGTTGGATCGCGTAATATATGATATAAGATACCTAAACGATCACCAAATGTTAATTTACGTACGGAAACTCCACGATAAATTAATATATCTTCGATCACGAAAAAGGAACATTTCATATCATTTTCAATCTCATGAATCATAGACCCATATAAAAATGTACCCAGCGCTAAATGTGGTTCTTGAGTATCAAATACCACATTTATCTGTCGATATGATACAATTTGTTTTTCTCGATTCAATTCTAACAATATACAGATATCATGTTCTTCAAAAAACGTGAACCAGGCAATGTATTTTTTGGATCTTGGTATAGCAAGTACCACCTGATAAGAGTCACAAACTTTATTATGAGATGTAGAATTCTCATAAGAAAGTTCAATTACTGGTACTTCCTGTATTTTTTGAGCAAGTTGTATTGATGAAAGCATGTTGATCCTATACTATGTTAGTATAGTGCGATCGCTTTATACCCTTGAACATTCTACACATCGGTTTGAATCATTGTAAGTAATGATTGTTGCAAAAAAGCCTTGTCTTGGTAAGACAATTCGTCTTGTTGGTTTTCGACGGTTGGTTGATTATGAAGTTCATTCAATATTTCTTGGTATTTTTCTTTGTGGAGACTTACTAAATCCTTTGTTTTTTTAGTAGTAAAATTTTGTTTACAATAATCATACAAATTATGTAAAATAAACAATATTCCGATAGATATGATAATACGAACGATAAAATACCAAATCATTGTTGCTATACATGTTGATCATGTTTGCATATATGTGATTTAACGAATGAACCGTTGCCGGTTGTGCGTTGCGCTAATTATTGTTTACGACGTTTTTTTGTGCTACGATTCCGTTTGGTCTTCTTTTTTTTTCCTCCCATTTTTTTTAATGGATTTTCACTCGTTTCTTCAACTGATTTTTCAAACGGAGATGCTTTTTCGTCAGGTTTTCTAACCGATTCTTCTTCGGGGGTTTCTAATTTGGGTTCTTCTTCGGGGGCTTCTAATTTGGGTTCTTCTTCGGGGGCTTCTAATTTGGGTTCTTCTTCGGGGGTTTCTAATTTGGGTTCTTCTTCTTCGGGGGTTTCTAATTTGGGTTCTTCTTCGGGGGTTTCCAATTTGGGTTCTTCTTCGGGGGTTTCAAAAACGGATTCTTCTAAGGGTGGTATTTCTCCATTGGTGGGAGATGGAACATCTTTTTTACCAGTAATCCAATTCCAAAAATCATTGATACGACTCATAAATCCAGATGGTTTTACTTCAGGTTCTACTTCTGGTTCACCTTCACCACCGCGATATTTTTTACGAAGATTTTTTAGTATTTGTCTTCTTTTTTTGGTGATACGATTGGTTGATTTTTTCCTATGTGCATTTTTTTTAGATCCCATCTGGCTCAATATATATATTATACATATTTTTGTATATTTTACACCCTGCCTAAATCAAAACGATATAAAAAATATGTTGTATATAACAATAATCGATTGTCAATCAAATGTCTAAGATTGTAGTTGTAGAAAAATTAGGATCGATTAAAACAATTTCATTGAAATTAACCGATACACCAGCCGATTTGTATAAAAAAGCAGGATTCAAAATAGCCACTGATTTTAAACTACATCATACATTTGATATAAAATCAGAATATTTTGTAGAATTATATGGAAAAATTACTGGTAAGGCTAGTCAAGAAAACAAATACGATTTCCCACCACCCATGGACAATACATTGTTTTTTGGAAATTGTATTTTGGTATGTAAAAACCTACGTGGTCATATTATTGACATGTCACATACGGATTGGATAAAAATATATGAACATTTATTTGGTGGATTCGAAAATATTGAAGACGATGATGAAGACGACGATGAAGAAATAGACGAAGAGGAAATGCGTATTTTGAACGACCCTACTACCAAATTTACAAAAGAAGGTTATGTAAAAGACGATTTTATCGCTGATGATGACGACGAAGACGAAATGTTGGACGACGATGATGACGACGACTCGGAAATTACCCCACCCCCTAAAAAATCGAAACCCAAAAAAACAACTCGAAATGTACAGTCACGTATGGTTGGTCAAGAAGTGGATAAGAGTAAAAACGCGACTAAAGCACCCAAAGAAAAACGTTTACCCAAAAACAAACGTGTTGAAGTGGATGTATCCCGTGAACCACAATCGAATATTGAACTACAAGACGAATTGGAAGAAGAAGAATATTTCCAATAAACGTGCCGTACTTCTCTGGTGGCAAGAGGTCGGAGACCCCCCTATTGAGGGTTTTTGGCAAGGGTCAGCGAAGCGAGTACTAAGTGCTTTGCACCCGGAGAAGTTACGGAGAGACGACAAGTCGTCTCGGAGTAAAATACGATGGACTACGTTCCTCTGACCGAAAATTGAATAATTTCGAAATCAACATAAAATAATCAACGTACTAACTATCACATATCGAATATCCAATGATAACGACTGTTCCAAATCCGGAGATCTTTCGTGCAAATATACGTCAAAAATTGGCTCAAATATTATCCACAGATGATGATACGATTTCGGGTAATTTGGAGAAAGGGATCTATAATTATGCTATCAAGAAAGCATCTACTCTAAATATTGTAAAAAAATGGGACAACCCTAGTTTTGTTAATTTATATGTTGATCGTCTACGTAGTGTGTATATGAATTTAAAAAACAGTGAATTTTTAGAAAAAATAAAATCTAGAGAAATATCCGCAGAAACAGTTGCGACTATGACACATTATGAAATGTTTCCTTCACATTGGGAGGAAAGTCTTGAGAAAAAGATGATGCGCGACGCCTCACGATTAAATACGAATATACAAGCCAGTACGGATATGTATACATGTAAACGGTGTAAATCGAAGAAAACTACGTATTACGAAGTGGCTACGCGATCTGCTGATGAACAAATGACGATATTTATTACTTGTTTGGATTGTGGAAAAAATTGGAAACAGTAAATTACAACTGTAATTACAAACACTTTTTTTGTAAGAAACATACAAAATCTAGGCCAAATATTTTATACAATTATTGTGTATAACATATGTCAAAGTGTAATAAATGTTACGAAGACTCATCCAGTGATGAGTCTTGTTCATCGTATCAATGCAAATGTTGCGATTGCACAAACTCTTCCGGTGACCGTAGGTCACCTTCAGAGTTTGTAGAGCAGAGGCTTTCAGCCCCCTTTCCAAAATATCAGTCACGGTGCAAAAAAATATCACGATGTAGAGAAGTGAATGAAAACAAACAAAATTGTAAATATTGCAAACAATATTGTGACACTGTCGACACGTTCTGCTCTAGAGAGCGTTCGTGCACCGAACGGCCACATTCGAATTGTAAATCAAAATCAATAAAAAAATGTCAGGTTCCCGATTACGAGTCTGCATTTTCAGTATTTAAACGCAACATAACTGACTGTAAGTCGGCTGATAATGGAAATATTATTTTTATTACCATCAATCCATGAAAATACAAAATTAGTAATTACTATTTTTGTACTACAATTGTAAACCGTTGTAAATGTTCAGTTCTTTTTACTGCGTTTGTCTAGCATAAATATTTTCTTTGGTGAAAAACCTTCTCTAGTTGAACACTATATACAAAATGCCTATTTGTAACTTTTGCGATTCAGATGATAACGGATGCCACCATTGCCACGACTCAAAGCATCATACATGTTTCCCCACAAAAAAGTGTGACCGTAAAAAAAAAAACACGATCCAATCATGTAAAGATGGAAAAGATGGACGAGATGGATTTGACGGAAAAGATGGGAAAAACGGTGAAAACGGAAAAGATGGGAAAAATGGACGTGACGGAAAAGATGGACGTGACGGAGAAGACGGTAAAAATGGGAAAGATGGTGAAGATGGTCGTGACGGACGTGATGGAAAAGACGGAAAAGATGGCGAAAATGGACGTGACGGAAAAAACGGTGAAGATGGACGCGATGGAAGAAACGGAAAAGACGGCTGTGATGGACAAAATGGCAAAGACGGAGAAAATGGCAAAGACGGAAGAAATGGTTGTGACGGTGAAGATGGATGTGATGGTGACATTGGACCTATTGGACCACGCGGGTGTCGCGGAGAAGATGGTTGTCGTGGATTACCAGGACCGACCGGTTGTCCAGGAAAAGATGGATTACCTGGGACACCAGGTTGTTCAGGAAAAACGGGTGAGATGGGATATACCGGTCCGACCGGACCGAATGGGTTTACAGGATCACCCGGCCCCACAGGATCAACCGGACAAGACGGTTCAATAGGAATACCCGGTCCAACAGGTCAACCGGGTAATAACGGAACAGGTTCCACCGGCCCAACCGGTTCACATGGCCAAGATGGCTCCACAGGTCCGACAGGTCCACCAGGTGTTTATGATTGTAGTTGTATCCAATACGTGAATACATTCATAACCAAAGATATTAGTGGAGGGTTGAACGGAGGCCCACAAGACGTTAAACTCATTTATCAAATACCGAATCTATGTTCCTTTGTGGTTCACGGATTTGATATTAGTAATAATCCAAGAAATTTGTATGTTAGAACTGGCGAATCACCATCATATGAAAACGGTATTGGATTTATTTCAGATACATTTGGTAACGACAATGAAATAGATAAAATTCATTATACACAATTAGATTTGGGTGACTATCAACGTATTAAAAATATCAAATGTAAGGATCCTACGATCAACATAGGTAGTATTCAGCGCAACGAAGGATATCAGATATATGGTTCGAATAATTTGGGAACGATTGGTACCTTGTTGTATTCTTATACCAATACGAGTAGCGATCCTAGTTTTTGCCAACAACAAATCGTGATTCCTTCTTATAATACCACGAATTTAACCAAAACGGGAGATATTTATTTGTATGGTGCGGTTCCTTTTCGTTATATTTCAGTCAAGGCTACTACAGGTAATGTTATCTTGAATTTATTGACATTAAGCCTTTGTAGTTGCTACACCTTCGCGCATTGAAAATGCGCGTGGCAAAGGTGTAAAAATTGATTTGCTTTTGTACAAATGTTTTGTATAATATTCAACAATATTCAACAACCATGGGTAACCAAATTTCGCGATCTAAAGCAAGTCAGCCATTTGAAGATGAATACGTTAATGAAAATAATTCTGTACGTATTAAATCTTCCAACGTTTCACAAAATGATATGATATTTCAGAGAATAAACTCTTTACGATCAATTACGTATGTTAAGCGTAATAACAGTAATCGTATTATCACATATAGCCAAATAAATCCATATGTATCTAACGATGATGCAACATTTCAAAATCCACGCCAAACTTCTCCGGTGGCTCTGCCACCTTCGAAGTTAGTAGTTGTAGGCATTCTGCCCACTGACCAAACTCTTCCTGTGGCGGAGCCACCTTCTGAGTTAGTTGTAATAGGGGACCTTCGGTCCCTGTGCGAAGGCGTTCCGCCCTCTGACCAAACTCTTCCGGTGGCGGAGCCACCTTCTGAGTTAGTATTGAAGAAGCTACATGGAACGTGTGCCCCTTGTCAAACTCTTCAGGTAGATTCGCTACCTGAAGAGTTAGTTGTAGAAGAGGATAACGTTTCTCGTTGCCCCTTGCCAATAACGTCGCATTCTGAGTTAGTAATCGAAGAACAATCATGTGCTATATGTCTTCATAAGATTCCGTTGAATTTTGACAGTTCCGAGTCTTATGTTACTACTCAATGTAATCACACCTTTTGTAAATCTTGTATACAAAAGGTATTTGATCATGCGAATAATAAAGATACTTGTACGATAGCATGTCCAATGTGTCGTGCAGAAATTAACAGAGATATTTTATATATTAAAATCACACCCCGCACATTTGTAGATAATCCAGATTTGTCCTTTATAAAAGATAATCATAATCGTGAGATGATATTAGAAGCATATAATGTAATTCACAAAAATGAATTATGGGGTAAATTGCGTAATTTAACCCCCAATGAACATGAAGGATTTATGTTTTCGCAAAATCCTGAAATTATAAAAATAATGGATTTAGTAAATGAAAAAAGCACAACAGGCCATAGTGGTCTATCAATGGCAATTACTATGCGTACTATACAACAAGTTGCTAGATTTGGTGTTGATTCACTCAATACAAATTAAAAAAATTCGTCCAACCATAATGCATGCCAAAACAATTTACCCGCATCCCAAACGTCTTCGATAGGTTGTTCAAGAATACTGATCAAACCAAATGTAGAATCGTATAATAACTTCAATACGTCACCCACAATATCACAACCAAAACAATCAGCCAAAACCTTATCAGGAAAATGCATAAAATGTAAACTTGTTTTTTTATATAATAATTGATCTAATTTTTCCAATAAACCATCTTTATGGCATATATTTCCATCAATATCACGCATTTTATGTGCCTTATTTTTATCTGATACCCCGAACATTGCCAAATATAGTTTATTTAAATCGACTTTTCCAAAAGTAAGAAATCGAATCACATAAATAGGAATCCAAAAAACAATAGCGATCAGAGTGTATAAAATTAAATCCACAATGTACCATAAAAAACAAATTCGTAAATTTTGTGACCATGTCAACCCACACCGTGTAATATCCTTAAATAATGCGGATCCATCCGAAAAAATACGAAATAATTGTTCAATGAAATTTTCGAAAAGATGGATCACCCCTATACCTAACATTATGAACCCTTCACCAAAAGCGAGGATATGATCCGGAAACGTAAACATAACATAAATTGCATGCAAGGCCAATTTGAATAATTCGCCAATTATTTCAAAAAACTTTTTGAAAGCGTCCATACTTCCAAATCCTTCTTGGAAATTTTCCAAATATGTATCATCGGCAAACCCACCATCTAAATGGTACGCTTGTTTTGCTAATTCAGAACGTGTATAACACGCTCGATATGTTGGTTTATCATCATCATCGTCCGTCTCTGGATCTGGTTTTACTTGTACAGGTATATGCGACAATGATGTTTTGGGTGGTAGTGTAACGCTGATTTTTGCACCGATATTTATATCTTTGAAAATAGAATAGATCAGTATTGTCAATATTATTATTCCGATGAAGGACACAAAAATGGAATCGAACCAATCCATTTACCGTATAATTTATCTAATATAACATGATATTTATTCATTCTACACCTCAGCACCGCCTCCGGCGGTGTAAGGTTGCGACCTTCGGTCGCTGACCCGACTTCGTCGTCCGTAGAATTGAGATTTTACTCCGAGACGACAAGTCGTCTCTCCGTAAAACACTCAAGATTGTAATGCATCGGCTTCTGTTTTCAATGACACCACATTATCACGCACATCGCTCACAATCGTATCCATTTTACCCAACGTTTTCTCTAAAGTTCCCACGTTATCAATGATCTGTGTTTGAAGTTTTAACAAATCGCTATATTTACTTTTGATAAAGTCTAAATCTTTTTTACGTGACAATACTTCGGCTACCTTCAAAGACGATTTGGGTGTATCAATCCGTTTTTCAGGTTCATCTAATGGTTCTGCTTCAGTAGGTTCTTTTTTATTGTCCATACCTTCTTCAATACGCATTTTATTTGATCCATACTTAAATACATTTGATACCACTAACCCCATGAACAACACTACAATCATATTCTTGCTAAAAAATGAAGTAATATAGGAGACCAATACTAAAATTAACGGGGTCATTAAATCACCATGTAATGCGTGTCCGATCGTGTTGAAAAATACAATGAAAATAATAAAATAAAGAACAAAACGGTTATATAAAATTCTTTCACCTTGTTTTTCAATAAATGAATTACCCCCAGAAATCAAATTATTCAACATTTGCATATTTAGATTATATATTACCAATATTATACATTATATACCGATGAAGATCGTAGGGATGTAGGTATCAGTGGCCGAAGGTGACTGAGAATATTTTATCTGAAGTCTACGCTCCTACGTCGTACAGCATAGGCTTCCAGCCCAATGACCAAACTCTTCCGGTGACTGTAAGTCACCTTCTGTTTTGTCTACTTTATTTTCCCGCCATACGAGTGTCCTTATATTCATCAATGATAATGTCATTTATTTCTAAATTGTCGTTGGTTGAATCATCGCTACCACTACTATTCAAACTATTATCCTCACCAGAATCGACCGATGGGCAATATTCATTGATATCGGCAGAGGCATAAATTTCCAATACTTCTTTGACAATGGCTTCACGTTCGATATCCTTGATGGCAAACTCTACACTAGAAATACTATTTGATCTACGACCACGCATCTTGTCCAAGAAATCATCCAATCCATTTTTAGATCCGATACGGTCACATTGTTCTAAATCACCAGTAATAAACAACCGCGTATTTTCACCAATACGTGTCAATATTAATTTCATTTGTGAAAGCGAACAGTTTTGCATTTCGTCTGCCACAATACAACAATTTTTAAATGTGCGACCACGCATAAATCCCAATGGACAAATTTCAATGATTTTGTCTTCAATCAATTGTATCACCTCTTTTGGTGAAATATGAGTATGTAAAATATCATACAAAGGTCTCATCCAAGGTGCCATCTTTTCTTCTAAAGTCCCGGGTAAAAACCCCAATTCTTCGTCTACGCTAACCGAAGGTCGTGTAAAAATTATTTTTTCATAGGTTCCCAACATGAAACATCGTATTGCCGTTTGTGTGGCTAATAATGTTTTACCTGTACCCGCCGGTCCGGTGGCGATTACTATTTTTTTCTTGGGATCATTTAAATACGAGGTTAATACATGTTGACTCGGGTTTTTAGGTTGACAAAATTTGTTTTCAAATACCTGACGTTCATTCGCAGATAAATATTGTATATTCTCATAGTATTTACGCTGTTGGTGTATTACGGATGATTTCGGATTTTCATGGGCATATTCTTTCATAATTTCCTTTTCGGATTGTTTTTTCGATTTTTTGCCACGTTTTTTCTCACCACGATCCAATACACCAATTTCTTTCGAGTCGAATAAATCGAACCCTGTAGAAGAATCGAACATATTCTAAGTAAGAAATAGTATAGGGTACATTCCCAATTTATTTACACCTAAAATTATTCAAAATAGATTGTCACGGTTCAATTACATCAAATTAAATATAAATATATATTATTTGAATTATGTCCGGTAATTGTGTATATCGTTTATGCAAATCGATATAAAAATAACATGAGTATATTATTTAGCCGTATGTCTTCTTCAGATATTCAAACGCCTCAAGTCGCTGACCATCCTATCAACTCATTAACCGATAATATTATTTATACAAACAATGATATGGATGAATGGTCTGAAAGCAAAATGCCTACAACTACGAACTTCGAAGGCGACACTGTCGGAACGGAAGCCGGAGAAGTTTGGGATTCCAATGTGGTAGAAAAACCACCCAGAAAAACGTCTTTTGGTGGTTCGGCGAACGAGACAAATCATAAACGTGAAATCGAACCTCTCCTACTACCCGACGAAAATCGGTTCGTGATGTTTCCGATCAAACACAATGATGTATGGGAATTATACCAAAAATCTGTCGATTCATTTTGGAAAGCCGAAGATGTTGATTTGAGCAAAGATCTGTACGATTGGAAAAAATTGACCGACGATGAACAGAATTTTATTAAAATGGTGTTGGCATTTTTTGCGGCTAGTGATGGTATTATTATTGAGAATCTTGCTCAACGATTTATGGTTGAAATTCAATCCGCAGAAATACGCGCTTTTTATGCTTTCCAAAATTTCATGGAAAATATTCATAGTCAAATGTATAGTTTGTTGATTGATACATATATTCAGGATCCTGATGAAAAAATGAAATTATTTCACGCAGTGGAACACTATCCTTGTATCAAAAAAAAATCAGAATGGGCCAGAAAATGGATTAGCGACGGACGAAGTAGTTTTGCTACCCGATTACTCGGGTTTGCGATTGTCGAAGGAATATTTTTTAGTTCAAGTTTCGCGTCTATATTTTGGATCAAACGTAAAAATATATTACCCGGATTATGTTTATCTAATGAATATATTTCACGCGACGAAGGATTACATGTAGAACATGCAGTGTTGTTGTATCGTAAATTAAAACGTAAAGTATCTAAGAAAAAATTCATTGAAATCATGAAAGATGCCGTTGATATTGAAATTGAATTTATTACTGTTGCTATTCCGTGTCGTATGATCGGTATGAATGCGGATTTAATGATTGAATATATAAAATATGTATGTGATCGTTTATGTTTACAGCTCGGATATGAAAAAATTTATGGTGCAAAGAATAGTTTTGATTTTATGGAATTTATTTCATTAGAATCTAAAACCAGTTTCTTTGAAAAAAGAGTATCTGATTATGCTTTAAGTAATAAAAATATTACATCGGATGTTTTTGACCTTAATGCCGATTTCTAACCATGGTCAGAGGGCTTCCGTTCCTTGTAGCCTTCAACAACTAACTTCGAAGGCGACATAGTCGCCGGAGAAGTTGAACTACTAAGTCCGAAGCAAGCTTCGCTTGCGGAGGACTTTGGGTCGAACGTATAATATGAACATACGGTATATGAATCGTAACTCACAACAATTACTACAACAGGGTTTATTATTTTTATTCGTAATTTTATTGATATTATTTAGTTGGAATGTTATACAATCAATGATGAAAGAATCGTTTGCTATGGAACCAATACCGAGCATTGATTTATTACCAACCCCACCAATTACCATAAATCAGTCGATGTTCAAACCTATCAAATATAATTCGATAACAATTCCACCAATGATCAAATAAATATACAAAAACACGGTTGTATATTTACATTAGTATGTTTCAGAAAAATGTCTGAAAATAACGAATATTGGATGTTTACCGCATCGATACTGTTTTTTGCGTGTTATCTACCCGACATATATGCCAATATACGTAATCGTAATGCAAATATATACAATGTACCGGAAAAGGTGTTGATTATGGCTGGTACCGTTTGTGCACTCGTGTACTCTGTACAAACACAAAATACCCCACTAATTGCCAATTACGCCCCACTTTTATTTTTAGATTTTGTTTCTTTATCAATGCGTTTTTATTACGCTTATTTAACACATTATCATCAAAATCATATTTTACCCATTACCGCTGGTGGATCCAACAATTCTTTACAAAAATTGGATGTCGACGAAAAAATCGATGAAACCCATCCATTTGATATTGAAAACTGTGGACATATAACTATGGTGACCTCCGGTCACCAACGACGTTAGTAATTAGACGAATCCTCGTACGTCCGTAGGACGGAAGAGGATCGTAGGGATGCCGATAACGTAGTGGTCAGTGGGCATATAATACCTACAACAACTAACTTCGAAGGCGACATAGTCGCCGGAGAAGTTTGGAAGCATCCGGTCGAAAAAACATTATACAATTATTTTGCGTTTCACCATATATTTCAATGGATCTTTTATTTCGGTATTTGTCGTAGGAAAATACTCTTTACCATATACATCTTGTAATAGAATCCATTCAAACATTCCACCATAATAAACAAATGTATTAGGAAACCCAAACCCGGTCAATTGTTTGTATTTTTTATCGACTGAATCGTCCGCCCCATTTTTTCCATAAACAATGATCAAATAATGTTCTGGATTTTTTGTATAGTCCTGTAAAATATCATTGATGATTTTTTCTTCCATTTGATATGAAATCGTATTTTTTATCAAATTATCCTGTTCTGATAGAGGCATGGTATTGATCAACATAAAAATTGGTTTCGGATTTTTTATCATATAGATCACGTCGTCAAACCCCACCTTTTTATTACCTGCGGTAGTCGTTTGAGACGGTTCGACCATGGGTCGAACGACCGGTATTTGAATTAATTCTTGGGAACCAAATAGTGAACCATATACCGATCTTAACATGTCAACTTTCTATAACAACATAAAATTATTTTTTTATGTTATTGTGATAAAACATGAATATTTGTAATTACTTATCTTCATTTTTGTTACCCCTTCGTTCACGACATTCTAACAAAAAAATAGATAAAACATTGTTTCGACAAATACCACGCGACATTTTGCATATTATTTTATCCTATCATGGAGATATTGTGTATCGCCACGGAATGTATATGAATCGTATTCCCAAAAATGATCTTCGATTTTTATTGTACCGCCCGATGATTCATACTGTCGCGGATACTTCGTCCCCATATTTTGTATTTTATAATTCGACGGTTTATTTTGAAAAACGTATGCCGTATATCATGGATCATCTGAGAAATAGGGGGTGGACACTCTTTCTGGCAGGGGTGAACGAGTTTCATACCAATGATACCAAGAGTTTTCGACTCAAAGTGTATACGTCACACTACAAAAATGGTATAAATCCAACATCGATTGTTACCAGTTTTATAGTCAGTATTCATACCCGGAATGGTTATTCGTCGGAAATAGACGAAACCACACACTACGGATAAAAACATATACAGTATACTATAGCAGTATATGTCGATTACTACCGATCCGTCAAACTCTTCCGGTAGCAAAGCTACCTTCAGAGTTAGTAGTGAAGGAGGCTTTGTAGCAAAACGTTTAGAACCGCAAAGCGGTTCGGTACGTTTTCTACATTCGTTTCCTAGAATCGGCAAAGCCGATTCTGAGGAAACAGATCAGCCCCCCTTGCCAGATTCGATTACGTCCGATACTAGATGTAACGAGGTGTGGTATTGTTATTTATTACGAAACACCCAATACAAATATTCGAAATTAACGTACAATGGATCTACCAATAATCCACGACGACGTCTTAGACAACATAATGAGGAAATCACTGGGGGAGCAAAATTTACTCACGGAAAAGGAGGGGGGTGGGAAATCTACGCACTTCTATCCGGGTTTCCTGATCACAAAAATACATTGTCATGTGAATGGCGTATAAAACACCCAAACGGTAAACCCGGAAAACGAGACCCGCACCATTGTGGTGTCAGAGGACGTGTCATGGCACTGAATGATATTTTTACTTTGGATAAATGGACCAATCAATGTACTCATGAAAATCGTAATTTGTCTTTGACACTCTATTTGGCGGAAGATGTAGTTTCGTGTGTAGATATTTTCAATTTACCGTCCAATATCACCTACGGTGGTAAGATTCCATCATTCTAAATATTTGACGATCGAAAATTGAAAATTTTATGAAATTCGCACCGTTATTGTATAATAATAATAATGGTACCCGATATCGAAAATCAACATCCGGTTTTACGGTTCGTCGTAAAAGATCCACCTCAAACTCATCCGGCAGCGAAGCTACCTTCTGAGTTAGTAGTGAAGGAGGCTTTCAGCCCCCCTTGCCAAAAAAAATATGATAGAGTCATTATGGTTTACGCTGGACTTCTGATGATAGTTTGTATTTGCGGTATTATACTTGTTTTATTAGGTACTGTTCCATTCTTCATAAATGCCCTGAATCCCGTATCTAATAATAATAATAAGAATAATACAATGGTAAACCATTTATACAATACAACCATATACAATCATTCCAAAATTTCCGGTTTCTATGCGATTAACCATAAAAATCCCAATTATTCTTTGATAACATTCAAAGGAAATGGTGTGATACAATTCCAACAAACCATACAATGTTCGGTATTGATCGTTGCTGGCGGGGGTGGAGCCTCGTGGGGTGGGGGAGGGTTAGATGGTGGTTCAGGAACAGGTGGTGGTGGTGGTGGAGGGGTTGGTGAAGGTATTCTTACGTTTTTGGCTGATGAACAATATGTGATTACTGTAGGTAAGGGCGGTGGCGTAGGAGGTAATTTTATCAGTTATCGAGGAGGAAACTCGATGATTGTTGGAAAAAACATTCATGAAACCGCGTTTGGAGGTGGATACGGAGGATATTATATGTTTGATGATAATGATGGGGGGTCGTCCGGAGGAAATTATGGATATAATGGTTCAATTACAACTGCATATTATTTATACGTATTTACTAGTGGACGTTCTGGTAAAACCACCCGCGGTGAAGGCACATTAACTTATTACGGTAATAGAGGTGGGGTTTATATATCAACTACAAATAATGTTCATATAGGAGGGGGAGGTGGGGGAGGTGCAGGGAATATTGGAATGTCTACTGATAATTATAGTGGTGGTGCAGGTGGTATCGGGTATTTTTGGAAAATTACACAAGAATATTATGGCGGTGGTGGTGGAGGTGGTGGCGGTAATAATAGTGGTCGTGGTGATCATGGTGGGCCAGGTGGGTTAGGTGGAGGTGGTAACGGTGGTGGTAGTGGCATTAACGCATCACCAGCATTGCCGAATTCGGGAGGAGGTGGTGGTGGTGCCATGTCATCTGATTCGATATTCTCCACGAATGGAGCAAGTGGAATAGTTATTATTGCCATACCGAATTCTTTCATTAATAGTCGCCTTCGAAGTTAGTAAAATTGATTATAGAATAGTTCATATAATAATCTAATATCACAAATCAAATCGTAATCATGGATTTTTCACAAACGAAATTGACTAAGATGGAATGGGAGTCGATTGAGATTCCGGTGCCCGACCAAGAGAAACATATCTTACGATTAATCATGGAAGGATATCATAATATCAATATCAAACAAAATGACAATCGATCGTTGCTTTCTTTTATGAAAATAGAGTACACCAGTGAAATTGAAATGTATATTTATACCAAATATTTTGCAAAAGAAATACAAAATATGGTAGATCATAAAAAAAACACAAGTATTTTATTAAAAGGGTTTGCTCCCAAGATGCCAAATATATCCAAATTCAAATCTCCTAAAAAAATCGATTTAATGCGTCTCCAAAACATGGATGCAAATATTCAAACGTCCGAATTCGACAAATCACGCATTTTCGAATTTATTATATTAAACTTTTGCCAATTCATTTTACAAGATAAAGGAGGCCGTTCGGCGGACGAGCTTACACGTAAGCATAACGGAATGATAGCGGAGACATCCAAATCCTATACCTTTTATTTGTATACTATTTTACAAATGAACCAAGCGGTCATACCCCATGTAAATATCTACGTACAACAATTTGTGGATCAATTTGTTCAATTCATTCAAACCAAATTATCTTCCAAGATTTTGCAAGATACCTTTTCCAACGCATATACAATTATCGAAAAAAATTCTCATATTTTACGTTTTGAAAATAAAACACTCTATGATCATCAAAAACAGTTATTTCAATTGTTTCGTCCACCTATATCCGACGAACAACTACCCAAACTGGTAATGTATACCGCACCCACAGGAACAGGAAAAACCATGAGTCCTTTGGGTCTTTCCAATGGTTATCGTATCATTTATATTTGTGCAGCGCGTCATATTGGTCTGGCTTTGGCAAAAAGTGCAATTTCTATGGAAAAACGGGTGGCGTTTGCGTTTGGTTGTGATACTGCAAGTGATATACGTCTTCATTATTATTCAGCGGTGGAATATACCAAGAATCGAAAAACGGGTGGTATATTCAAGGTAGACAATTCGAATGGTTCCAAGGTAGAAATTATGATATGTGACGTATATTCCTATTTAACAGCGATGCATTATATGATGGCATTTCATTCTGAAAACGAAATAATCATGTATTGGGACGAACCTACCATTAGTCTGGATCAAGAAACCCACCCCCTACATTCGATCATACAACGTAATTGGGCAGAAAATAAATTATCCAATATCGTATTATCCTGTGCTACTTTGCCAGAAGAAAATGAAATTACTGATTGTTTAATGAATTACCGCGATCGATTTCATGGTGGATCCGTCCACAGAGTATCAAGTTGTGACTGTAAGAAATCAATCTCGTTAATTGATCCTCATGGTCGCGCTACTTTACCACATTTGTTGTTTTCATCTTATACTGATATTCAGACTTGTGTAGAACATATGAAACGTAATCCAAGTATTATGCGTTATTTGGATTTACGTGAAATTATACGTATGATCAATTATGTTCAAGAACTTCCGGATGCATTACCTGGAGCATATTTTGTGTCGAATTATTTCATGAAAATTACCGAAATTACCATGAATCGAATCAAACAGTATTACTTGGATGTATTAAGTGCGTTGAATTCCGAATTATATACCACCATTCATGAATATTTGAAATCAACCTTGCATGGAATGTTTGATCCGACCAGTGGTACTATTAAAAAAAGTACCAGTTTACAAACAAATGCCAAGACCACGTTGTTAGATGGCTCAGAATTGTCCAGATCACATAGCATCGCCGGGTTACCCTTACCGAATCCGTTTCGAACGGGGCAATACTCATTGAAACAAACTCATCAGGTAGCTTCGCTACCTTCCGAAGTCAGTAGTTCAGTGGCTACAAGGAACGTGTGCCCTCAGAGCACTGAAGGTGCTCAAGGGTTGAGACCCCCAAAGGGGGTCACTGACCCCTTGCCACATCGTGGTATATTATTAACTACTGAAGATGCACATACACTAACCGATGGTCCCACTATTTATATTACCGAAGACGTAAAAAAGTTAAGTCAATTTTATATTCATCAATCGAAAATTCCTGAGAAAGTATTGGAACGTTTGATGGAAAAGATCGAAGCCAACAACGTAATACAAAAAAAAATGGATATTTTATCCAAATCGATTGATGATTCGATGGGGAAAGAAGTGGAGAAGGATAAGAAAATGGAAAAGGAAGCATTCAAACCTGAAGTAAAACGATTGATGAATAGTTTGGAAGAATTACGAAATCAGATCAAAATGATCACCATGAGTTTGGAATATATTCCGAATACAAAACAACATCAATTAGTATGGGTTACAAACAAAAACGGTCTAACCGATTTTGTCACAAATGCATTTGTACCCAATATAGATGAAACTTCGGTAAAGAAAATCATGGAACTGGATGTTGAAAATTCGATGAAGTTGTTGTTATTGATGGGAGTTGGAGTATTTGACTCCATGTTACTACAAAATCGTGATGCTTCAGTGGCTTCTTATTTGGAAGTAATGAAACGGTTAGCGTATGAACAAAAATTATTCTTGATCATAGCATCGAGTGATTATATATATGGGACAAATTATCAATTGTGTCACGGATTTTTGGGAAAGGATTTGATGAATATGACACAACAAAAAATTATTCAAGCCATGGGACGTATTGGTCGAAACAATATCCAACAAGAATATACAATTCGATTTCGTGATGCAAAATTGATGGAAAGATTGTTCTTGCCGGTGGAAGATGGTAATATGGAAGCAATCAATATGATAAGATTATTGACTAATAAATGAATAAGAAATATCTTCTAATATTAACGCATATTTTCCGTCTGCACAAACCCCTTCGTCCTCGTTCCTTTCCGAAAAATATTGATAAATGTCTTCTTTTAGTTTGTCTGGAAAAACATCCGATACCGGAACGATTAACCCCTTTTTATCATAGGTAATAAAGGTAGTTGGATCATATTGATGATCCATCAATATTTTCCATCGGTCTGCATATTGTCGATTTTTTTTAGATCCATGATAAAAATGTCGTATTACGCCCGGTACATATCCGAAACGTAACTCTTTCACACTATCCTGAAAATGTAAGATGGACGATCTATATTCTTCTGTTGATTCCGGTTTTACTCCTTTAAGTCCATTCTGAATTAAACATAACATCATAATATTATCACCACTTCCTAATATGGCTTTGTCATACAATCCACCCATGACATCAAATGCGTTTCGTGATATTGCCCAACCATAGCCCGGGTGCCATATATTCGATCCGGTACTAAACGGTACCTGCTTGGAGTATTGAAATCCAGCACTGTTAAACACTTTCATACATTTGGTAAATGGATCCATGTCGACACAATGACTAAATAACTGAAGAATATCACATTCACCGTTCAATATTCGAAGGGTATCAGTAGCCCAAGTGGGGCTATCAAATTCCAAATCGGAATCTATCCACGCCATGGCTTTCCAGTCGGGTGGTAGCAAATTTTTCACCCCCAGGTTGATCATATTTTCTTTATGCCAAAGGGGAGTAGGTGTTCGTAATTGCAAATGACGTGGGTTTTTTTTGTCGGTCATCAAGAATTTCTGATCACCATATGCCAATTCAACAATATAGAGTATTATATCGGTTTCGTCCTTGGTCATTCGTTCCATAAATTCTTTCATCAAGATATACCGTCGTGCATACAAACATGGGTTCGAAATGACGGCGATCACATGTAATTTGGTATCAATCGGGGAATTTTCACGTAATGCTCGTTTGATATTGTTCGGTTTATATTCAATATCGTCTATTTCTATTCCGTGTACGATGGTCATACTATTACACTGTATACTATATCATTCTTGGAAAAATATAAGAATGATACGAAAAACTATTTACGATGAATCCATTTGTTGGCGATCCATTTTTCTCCACCGGTTACTTCCATACCCCCATGCATTGATTTCGGTAAAACATGTCCTTCAATATCCACATTGTGAAATATCACGGCCTTACCGGTTTCAGGTTTCACAGTTAGGTTCAACTCTGGAAAAAAGGTACCTCCGCCATCAAAATCATCATTGAGATACATCAAAAAAGTTAGATATCTTGGTCCTTTGCCAAGATTCATACGTTCACAATCGTCACCTGCTTTCAAATTACACGCATCGAAATGGGGTTTATAAAATCCGTCTTTGTCGTATTTGACAACTTGGTAACTTTCTTGGTCGGTAATATCGGTATTGGTTCTTTTTGCAATACGCTGTGAAATCGTTACCAACATCGGATCTTCTTGGCCTGTCAACCAAGCTTGTTTGCTTCGGCGAAGCGACATGTCTTCCACATCACCTTCTTTGAATAATTTACTTTGTGACAAGTTGTTGACTGACAATTCAATGATACGATTACATTCTTCTTGGGACAAAAAATGGGGAATTTCTTCAATCGTATATTCAGAATCCGCAGTGAAATATTCTGTTGTTGAAGGCATTCTGCCTTCTGACCAAGACAAATAACCAGATATAATGATTACCAAGACCAATACCAAGATCAAAAACCAAACAACATATCGAATTAGGTTACGACCCGTTCTATTTTTCATATCATATACAAAATATAGATATGTTATGATTCGAAGGTAATGACTCCTTCGTAGAAGATTTCTTGGAAAGGGTACGTGGAATCGTTAAACCAACGCTTAGGAATCGTAATTATTTTTTCCGGATTATCGTTCAAATATCCTCCCCACCAAGAAAATGTACTATTGGCACAGATACCACCAAGACGACAAAGAACCATCAAATACAAAGATTCGACATCACCAAGATTTTCCACAAAGGTGATATTCAGTGGTGGTTTCTTGGGGGCAGGATCCCACATCAATTGTATGGATTCTTCCGATGAATATTTCAGTACATGCCACTGTTTACAAAAAGGCAGATCATTACTAAATACGTAAAAATGAGCATAAGGGTTCTTTGTTAAAATATATTGTATGGCCGTGGAGTAATACTTGTCCATATCGATCCAATAATTTTGATTCATTAGATAATCCCCCCGACGAATATGAATAAAATACGAGTTTTTGGCATCTGGAAATCGACTGGATAAATCGTTCAACATTTCTTGACGAAGAAACATCTTGGAAATTTCGTCTTTGTATTCACGGAAATACCGGTCGTTCTGAAAATATCCTCCCAGTCGAATATCTTCCTCTTGGTTTTTCAAGATATCAGGGTTGTATACCCAACAATCACGCTGGGGTTCTTGGTAAAGATTCGTTACCATCACACGATTTTCACGAATATGCGGAATTCCACGAAAGATGGTACTATAGTAGGCGTACGGATTGTTTGTATGAGTACAGTGACAATCGTACGCGATCGCCACCATGTTTCGATTATTTTGCTTGGCGATTCCGTACGCTGATGCTATTTTGAACATTTGATTTCCAAGACCTGAATCCACCCCCACGAATATGGTGGGTTTGGGAGACGATTGGTGAACAGAACACCGATGAATGTTGGAAATATCGTCACAATACAATGTCTCATAAGATGATATTTGTATGTTATTCTTAGTTAATATATTAGTAAGATCTTGGTCTTGATCTTGGTCTTGGAACAAGGTCATTACTTTCATACTAAGATAATACATAGGATCATGATAGGACGGTTCGGTTGTTTTTCCAATACAATCTATTCCACCATTACCCATATATTCCAATAACCCACGAATTTGTAATAAATTTGGAAGAATTGTGTCGTCACATTTTAAACAACCTCCCGCGTCGGGGAATTGTATGGCTAACGCACGAAACAGTTCTATTTCGGGTTTCTTGGAATGTACAAAGAGAGTTCGTGCATCTTGGAAAAAATAAGTAGACGAATCTCCTTCCGTCCTACGGACGTACGAGGCATCTGGTTGTTCTGCGTCCGATTCAGTATACGTAATAGTATCCGCGATCACAAACACCACATGAATGAAATTCGGTAAATAACTTTTCAAATAGGTTTCGTAGATAGACTTGGCACGTTCGTGTGTGTCGGGCGAAGCCGAGTAAATTGCCCACAATTGAATTTTGGACATAATATTATGTGTATATCATAATATTATTATATCGATTCTATCATAGTCCATTAACGACACTCAATGTATATGGATTTCCTTTGAGTTGACTTAAAATATCACCATTGTTACGATCCAATTGTTGTCCCGCATACAAATTCATGGTATTGGAACCTTGGAGCATACCAAGACTCTCTATTGAAGGCGTCATACCATACGGCATCGCACCCGTGACAGGCCGGTTGTTTTTCAACATATTCTCTTGGGGTTTGGATCTCATATTGATATCTCCATTCATAAGCGCCATTCCACCTTTGTTGGTTCGCCCATCAATGGTGCTAGCTTTGATATCATTGTTTCTTTGACGATATTCTGCATCATAGGGTCGTGCTTCCCTACTTCCACCGCCCGCAGCTGCATTGCCAGCATAATATACGTCGGTGGTGGTTAGGCGTTCATTTTGTATGGGTTGATGGTCGGTCGTTTCGTAAGCACCACCACGTTGATTGGCGTTGATGTTCCAGTGTTGTTTGTCTACTTCCATGGTTTGGCGGTGGGTTACAGGTGCTTTGTCGTTCGGGTTGTAAACATACATAGCTTCCACCGGCGCCTTCATATTAGGATAAGGTCGTAAATTTCCAACCGTATTTTCTTTACGTGATGGTTTTAACATATCCATAAAGGGTGCGACAGCTGCACCGAGTGTATTTTTCACGGCACCGAAATAGCCTTGGTTGGCATCACCGGTGGTTCTTGGGAGAGACCGGTTGTTCGGATAAGCTACCACGGATTTTATCCCATAATCACTTTCATGAGCATTTCCCCGGTTGGCAGCATAAGCCGCCGTCAAAGGTAGTGATTCAAGTTGTTGGTTATGGGTGGGCATATATTCACCACGAACCTGTTGTATGGTCGAGCCGTTTCCGGCTACACCGGTATAATCCACACTCGTATCCGGGCGTGTTACTGTACGATCTATGGGCATAGCACGGAGGGTCGACCCCTGAACAATACCTGTCGTAGTAAATAATCGTTCGGGACCCATTTCAAAGGTACGGTCAACGCGATTTTTCTCCACAATTCCTTGATGTTCCGCTTGGGCGGATGATTTGATATAACTATTGGCGGGGCCTTCATATCCGTACATACCTAAACCAGATGCCTTTTGCTTGTTATCCACGCGGAGTTGATCCACGTTTTTGTCCATCCATTGTTCACGCATCAACATTCCCGAATTGTAACCACCCATACCTTCCGCGGTATAACCGAGCCCAACACCAGGTGCTACGCGTATTTCTTCAAATGGTTTGATATTCGCCATATTCATACTTGGGTTCATACGTGATTGTACAAAATCGGTAGTACTAGGCATGCCATATGCCCATTGTTGATGGTCGGAAGGTGCAAACAAAGGGGATTGTTCGGTTTTACTAATATGTTGCGATGCGGAACCGGTATAATTGTCTAAAGTCGACTCGGTAGCATTCGGCAAATTGTTGGTATGTACTTTTGATCCAAAAAAAGGTGCCATATTGTTATGACGAAAATAATCAATATCTACTTCTTGACCGGTCATCGAACGATAAACCGAACCAAGTATTTTGTTTTGGTCATTGACAGATACCACTATTTTTTCATTCAAAGCAGGATTGAAATATTTGTCAGTATAGACACTTGGTGAATCAAATAGATTGACCGTGGACAATTTGGAAGTCAAATCATTTTCAGAATTTGTGATTGGATATTCTTCAGGATAATTTCGGTTGGGAACATCCATATTCGGTAATAATTCATTCGCAATACGATTATTGTTTTTGTTTTCATAATTTTCTACAGATTTTTGTTTTGTAACAGTGTATAATCCTCCCAAGGCTAAAACCGGTATAAGAAATTCCATTTTAACCGTTTATCTATATGAAAACACCTATATTATAGGTGTGGACAACAATTTATGATTTTTCTAGATAATAGTCTTTTTCCAAGATACGTGTTTGTAAATTATTGTAAAATCTCTTTTCTAAATTGGCTTGAGGATTGAGCCATGGCTGTTCCCAACGATAAACTTCTTTGTCACGATATGTCCATGCGGGATGACTCGCCCGTGATTCCAATACATACGGATCTTGGACACGAAATGATTGTATAGGAGTACTTTCCACACTATATTTACGATATTCATTGGTATCTTGGTGATCACGATTGAGTCTACGCGTCATTCCTTTGAGATCACTCTCTAGATTTACAAAATTGGTATGACGATTGGCACCCCAGGTTTGCATACGAAGTTGTGCATCGTCCATCATGGGAAGATCTAATCCCGGGCCGGGTGTATCTAAAGCGTACCTACCTGAATAACTCGATATTTCCATCTCTTTCTGTATTCTAGCTGGATCATTTCGAAAACTTGTAAACATATTGATAGAATTTATTGTATACGTATATATTGTAGTAACATGATAGTTTACACATAAACACAATTATATATCATTCAATATCTAATATTCCGTAGAATATTTATCATGCCTCCTTTACCTACCCTATGTCTAAACATGATTGTGAAAAATGAGAGTAAAGTTATCATGCGTCTCTTGGAATCAGTTGCTCCCGTGATTGATTCCTTCTGTATTTGCGATACAGGTAGTACGGACGACACTGTCGAAATAATACAATCATTTTTCAAATCCAAGCAAATACCAGGAAAAATCGTGAATGAACCCTTTAAAGATTTTGGGCATAATCGTACTGTTGCACTTCAGGCGGCAGCTACACTACCAACAAGTATCGCGGAATATGTTCTTCTCATGGACGCGGATATGGTTCTATGGAGACACCCCGATTATAGTATTGAAGAATTTAAATCCAAATTGATCAGATTCAATGCTTTTTATTTGTACCAAGGTTCCGAAACATTCAAATACAAAAATACACGTATTGTAAAAAATTATAGTGGATTTACGTACTGGGGCGTTACCCACGAATATGTAAACGTTCCTGAAGGTATGAATATAATTTACGAATACTTCGATCCCAAACAGGTGTTTATTCAAGATATTGGTGATGGTGGTAGTAAAGGTGATAAATATGAACGTGATATTCGTTTACTTACTCAAGGATTGGTGGATAACCCGAATAATGATCGATATACCTTTTATCTGGCAAATTCATATCGGGACAAAGGTGATAACGACAAAGCAATCGAATATTATCGAAAACGAATCGAAATTGGTGGGTGGATCGAAGAAATATGGCAAAGTTATTATTCGATTGGACGTTGTTATCGAAATATGGGAAAACATGCAGATGCTATCATCGCATGGTTAGACGCTTATCATATTTTTCCCAATCGAATTGAAAATTTATACGAAATTATCAATCATTATCGCGTCGCTGGAAAAAATACCTTAGCGCATCATTTTTATTTATTAGCTGAGGAATCGCGACAAAAATATCCGGAACGTGATCATTTGTTTACGTTGATGGATATTTACGAATACAAACTAGATTACGAAATGTCAATTATTGGATATTATTGTAATAAAAGTGACCAAGATTTACCGTTGGCTTGTATGAAAACCATCACACATAAATCGGTGACGGATGGTATTTTCCGTAATGTACTTTCAAATTATAAATTTTATACCACCAACATTGCTGAATATGCACTACCGATCCATGAAAAAAATCAAAAAGCACTCCAAGAGATTGGTCGAACATTATTAAAACCATTTCTTGGGGATTTTGTTTCCAGCACACCTTCTTTATGTTGGGATGCTAAAAATGGCGATTTGGTTGTTTGTGTACGATATGTAAATTATAAGATTAATGACAAGGGAGAATATAAAAATGGTAATGAAATTATCACTAAGAATATTATCGCAAGATTTAAAAATGTAACGAGTGACCCCAAAACTGTTTGGACAAAACAAGAAGAAGAATATGAATTGAAATATGATACACAATACAATGGACGTTATGTTGGATTAGAAGATGTACGGTTGTTTTCGTATGACAAAGAAAGGGGACAAGGCGACGGGCGTGGACGTATTATTTATAACGCTAATCGCGGATTTGACGAAGCTACCCCCCCATCTACACACCCTAATTCCAGAATGGCAGTTGAACATGGGTGGATCGTACAAGATTCTACCGTAAATTCAAAAATATTACAATACAACCACCAACGTACTACCGAGAAAAATTGGGTTTTGTTCGGCGGAACCAACGATGTGGACATTCCCAATACGATCAAACTCAAGGGTGTTTATTCTTGGGGTCCTTTAGTGATTGGTACAATCTGTCCAAATATGGGGAAATTTACTGAAACACATCGTTTTGACAATGTACCATATTTTTTCAAAGATGTACGATGTTCCACTTGCGGAGTCACCATTGGAAATGAAATATGGTTTATTGGTCATATCGTTAGTTACGAAGATCGACGATATTATTATCATATTATGCTCGTATTGGATGCAAATACCTATGAAATCAAAAAATATACGAAATTATGGCGTTTCGAAAAAGAACAAAAAGTAGAATATACATTAGGGTTTGTTCATTTTCCCGACTCGAATCGATTTTTAATTGGGTATAGTACGATGGATCGTGAAACTAAGTTTTTAATGATTTCCAAACATATTTTCGATGATATGATGATACTGATACAATGACTATGATACTGAATTTTGTAGATAAGTTTCCGCCTCACCAAGTTTTGTGAACTTATGATACTCCGCATGAGAGAATCCTTTCACCTGAGCCTCACATTCTTCCCACGAAGAATACACGCCAGGTGTTCGACCTTTACGAACCGCATAGTATGGTTTTCTTTGATTTTCCGTGCAGAGATTTGATTGTATATGACCCTCGGTAACCGGAGCAGATGGGTCAGAGGTCTGAAAGCCTTCAACTACTAACTTCGAAGGTGGCAGAGCCACCGGAGAAGTTGGAGCGGTTTTACATACACCAAATGTGGTACGATGCCATTGGGTAATTCCATATTTCTCAATACCCTCCATGTGTATTTTCGTGCCATATCCCATATTTGTATCAATTCCGTATCGTCTGACTAATTCCGGATATTCTTCACATAATTTACCGATATAAGTATCCCTTTCGTATTTAGCCAATATGGACGCGGCAGCAATTCCGGAATATTTTCCATCTCCTTTTTCAATGGTAGTATGGGGTAAATATTTCAATTGTTCGGAATTTTCATCGTATACACCGTACGGTTTGAAATAATTACCATCGATCAAGAGAGAATACGACCCGGGAGATCTTTCGGTTATATCGCGTATACAAGCGTGCATACATTGCATATCCGCTTGTAAAATATTCACTCGATCAATCACATCGGATTCGACATATTGAACACTATAAGCCGTAGCATGGGTTTTGATATATTCCGCCAATGTTTTCATTTTCTTCTTGGAGTGAATTTTCTTGGAATCTTTCATCAACGAATAATCAAACATGGCACTGTCCCTGGGAAGTATTACTGCTGCGGCATAAACGCGTCCAAACATTGGACCACGACCACATTCGTCCAATGCTATCTCTTTCACATTCGGATCAGTTTCATAAAATGGTTCTAACAATGACATTTTAGCGAAAATGGTATATATATATTGGTTACAATACGTTTTGGAAAGGGGCTAACGTTCCTCGTATGATAAATACATTATAATCAATTTTCGGTAACCTCTATTCTGGCAAGGGGCACACAGAACGTGTAGCCTCTGTTCTACTAACTCTGAAGGTGACCTACGGTCACCGGAGAAGTTAATAAGTTATTGGTAATAAGTTCTTGTAGACAGTTATAGTATAGGAAATTGTTCTGTTCCGTTTCATTAAAATAGTATGAAATTGATGAAATTAACGTCATTTACCATCTTTTTTATTTTACTAATTGTATTATTAATCTCCGTTGTATTTGCGTATGTTTTACCTGAAGGATTCATTTCATACAATAGTAATGGGGGTTCTTTGTCACAATTAAAGGTACCACCTTATTCTTCCACCAATATGATTTATAAAGTATTTGATTCGGTGTATTTTGATCCTGACACTGGTAATGTGATTGAATTATTTGGTATACCTGGTGGTTCGAACGGTACTGATAGTACCGTAAATAGTTTAACAAATATAATTGTTATGCCAGAAATGGGTGGTTCGGTAAATCAATATGATAAAACCGGTACGAGTGCATTTAGTGAGAATATGATTGAACCCTCGTTGGTAGGAGCATCGATTACCAATTCGTTAAATTCGTGGGTTTACCCGGGTGCAAATACGGTAAATACATTAAGTTTTAATTACCAGGTATTGTATTTTCCTTGGAACAAAGACATAGTCATCGTCATATACGATATTCTCAGTAAGAAATTTCAGGGGGTTTATACATTTTTATCGGGTGGTAGTACCACATCTGAATATAATATACCGGCTTCAGTTACGATTCCTACCACAAATATTCCTGATACAAATTCCAGTAACAATTCATTTACGGACTCAGCAAAAACTTTGTATCAAATTTCCCAACATGTATCCTTTTCAACATCACAAAAACAATTGATAATTAATAACACGAATGTAAACGTAAATTCAACAACCGCAGTATCAGACCCGACGGGAGGCAATATCGTACTAGCCATTCCTTTTTCGAACAATCGAACGATGGTTTGTGTTATATGTCCCGATTCAGCCAATACACAATTGATGACTATACGTAATGTAGATCGGTTTGATCCGAGTCTTCCAGGTGGTGTGGTTAGTGGTGGTACGATTACTTCTACGACGACACCTTCTATCACCCCTTCCACATGCACCACTACCCCTACCACTACCCCACCCAGTTGTAAAAGTCAGGTAGATATGAACAATTATTTGCTTAAAACACAGGTTGTACCACCAGTATGTCCTGCTTGTGCATCATGTCCAAATGTAAATAATAATATTAGTTGTCCAGGTTGTGGAAATACCAGAAGTTCAGGGAATGATATTTCTAACAATACATTATCTTCGATTATTGCCAACGCCTATGCCCAATCACTACAATCGCAATTTTATGCCCAATCACTACAATCACAATTGTATGGTGGTGGCAATAGCTTGGGTGGGGTATCCAATAATTTGATTGATAAAATAACAGGTGTTGGTAATAATTTGATTGATAAAACAACTGGACTTGGTAATACAGCATTGAATAATGCAACTGGACTGGTTGCAGGTGCTGAATTGGGGGCGGTCGCATTGGGTGGTGGTGCAGAACTATTGGCTGGACAAACGATTAATAAAGCAGGGGACATAGTCACCGGAACTGTCGGAACCATGGGTGATGTGTCAAAAACCGCCATTGGAGGTACAGTTGATTTAAGTAAAGCACTTGCGAGTGATGTGGTAAAACCCGCCATTGGAGGTACAGTTGATTTAAGTAAAGCACTTGCGGGTGATGTAACTACCTTGGGTACAGGTGCGGAAAATGTAGCTGGTAAAGTAGTAACCGGTGCAACTGACCTGGGTGGCAAAGCGATCACCGGTGCAACTGACCTGGGTGGCAAAGCGATCACCGGTGCAACTGACCTGGGTGGCAAAGCGATCACCGGTGCCACCGCATTGGGGGTTGGTGCAGAAATGGGTGCAACCTCACTTGGTATGGGAGCAATGGGTACGGTAAACAACGCGGTGAATACGGTCGGCAAAATTGGAAGTGGACCGGTCGGACAAAATAGCCGTGGAACTGCAGGAAATTATCAAGGTGATACCCAAGGTAACCGAGGATATATGAGTTCAAACGCACAATCGTCTGGTACGGGATTTATAACCAGCGGAACACCTGGTTACAATGAATATTATGGTGCGGTTGCACAAAAACCAACTACTAATTTTATACCGGTAACCAGCGATTTCAGTAAATTCGGAAGATAATCAGTGTATGTGCGTTGAATAAACGTAAACATACTACACGTATAATACAAAGAGAGGTAAGAATTTGTATTATGTTGGAAAATTTAAATCAAATATTAGATCGTGAAGCGATTGCGAAAGAAATAAAAGACATTCTTGCCTCGTTTGATGAAAAATGCCGTAACATTACTTTTAAAAAAGGAATATATATTTATGGATCACCCGGTTGTGGAAAAACACAATTTATATGTAAACTTCTCCAATCCATGGATTATGATATTATCAAATATGATGCTGGTGATATTCGTAACAAGGCTCTGATTGATACGATTACCTGTAACAATGTTTCAAATCGTAATGTATTATCCATGATGTGTCGTAAAAAAAAACCCATAGCGATTGTCATGGACGAAATTGATGAGATGAATAATGGCGATAAACGTGGTATTACATCGTTAATCAAACTGATTCGACAAAAAAAAACCAAGAAACAAAAAATGGAACACGTTACACTGAATCCGATCATTTGTATTGGAAACTATTATGTTGACAAAAAAATGAAAGAATTAAAAAAGGTATGTCACGTATTTGAATTAAAATCCCCCACGCGTACTCAAATGACCCAGGTATTATCAAATATATTAGGATCAAGAGTACTGAATCACGATATTCATCAAACTATTCTTGATTTTATTCAGGGGGATATGCGTAAATTTATTTTCGTTGAAAATATGTTAAAAAAACGCCCTCAGTTCTTGGAAGATCGTACCATCTTGGAAAATATATTTCAAATTAAAACATACAACGATGATGCGAAAAAAATCACACATCGACTGATCAATGAATATATTCCGCTCGAACAACACAACCAGATTCTCAATGAAACAGATCGTACAATTATTTCTTTGTTGTATCACGAAAATATTGTGGATATATTATGGAAAAATCCGGATGTATCCGATCTGACATCCCTACGATCCACACCCACCTTACAGGTAAGTGAGCAAACTCTTCCGGTTTGTGTTCCAATAAAGCTACCTTCAGAGTTAGTAGTGAAGGAGGCTTTCCGCCCCCCTTGCCGAAACTCGCTACCATGTACGACCTCTTGCCAAACTCGTCCGGTAGCAAAGCTACCTTCCGAGTTAGTAGTGACGGAGGCTTTCAGCCCCCCTTGCCAGAGGGCTGAAGATCCCATATCAAACGATGATTCGTCTTCTTCATCGTCGAATCCTATTACTTTTTACAATAAATTCTTGGACAATTTGTGTTTTGCTGATTATATTGATCGTATTACCTTTCAAAATCAAATATGGATTTTTAATGAAATGAGTTCCATGATCAAAACATTTTATAACAATTGGTTGTATCATTCACATTTTCCAGAAAACAAAGGACATTTTCAGCCGAATGAAGTACGTTTTACCAAAGTACTTACCAAATATTCCACCGAATACAACAATCAACTATTTTTATATAATATGTCACAAGAATTAGACATGGACAAAAAAGATGTTGTGGCCTTTTTCCAAGAACTACGTCTTTTCTTGGGTGGATCGTGTTCTACCACTATTTATGAACATTTGGATGGATTATTTCAATCTACCGAAATCAATCGTCTGGATATAAAACGTATGTATCGTTTTTTAGACAAAAATAGTGAAACATACGATTTCATTGGTGGTAAAAAAGCAGTGGCCTCTTCACCATATGATATGGGGGAAGATATGGAAGAAGGTGGATCTGGTGATATTGAGGAAGAAGATTGACCAAACTTCTCCGCAAGCGAAGCTTGCTTCGGACTTAGTAGTTCGGTGCGTTCCGCACCTTGCCCAAACTCGTCCGGTGACCGTAGGTCACCTTCAGAGTTAGTAGTGAAGGAGGCTACACGTTCCGTGTGCCCCTTGCCATACGGATGACGGATGTCGTTCCTAGTAATTCATACGTTGATACATCGGTTGAGTATACGTAAATGGTCCGAACACAGCTTCCCAACTACGCTCGATATAATGCGCTTCTTCGGTATCATCCACCGTCGATACTCCTTGTATCAAATTCATATAGTATTCTTTAGGGTGTTGAAGAATATCACGCCGATCGACAGAGAAAACATTGTTATATGACCACCAATGGGTAAGTTTGTTGGGAAAATGATGTTCATACCACTTCCCATACGGTCGAATTGGACAGGGTAACAAAGAATAATCTTTGTCGGCCTGATTTTCTTTGGTGGTCGATTTCCAACAATCCAATTCAAACTTTTCAAAATATGTTTTCACACTTTCGGTTTGTTGTCCAAGAAAAATAGCATATTCAAAATTTCGTTTCGCCGTTGTTTCCAACAAGGAGATTGCTTTTTCACTTTTGTAAAAAACACTCATCGATGCGGGTAAAAACATGACGATTTCACTTAACGAATCATAATTTTGTATGATATGGTATAAATAAGTATGTATGTCTTTCCCTACATTATCTAATTGAATTATCTTAGAAACTTGGTTTTGTTCAAAATGATCATTCGATCCTTTGTTATACACAATGTATTTGTAAAAACAAAATGGTGCGGTAAGTGTCCATTCAAGTGGTTCATTATATCGTGAAATGACAATTTCAAACGATCGCATAATATCCTAATATTGCCTATAAACATATATAGTATGAAAAATGTATATGTTTTATTTTCCTGTAACAATTGTTTTCGAAACTTCATCATTCGTATGGCGTACTTTCGGAGGAACCATGTAACCGCCACCGCGCACACGGGATAATGCATCTAAACGAGAAATTTTATCATCTTTTTTGATCACAATACCATTGGTCGGTTGCGATCTTTTATTGGCGGTTAATGCAGCCAATTTGATTTTCTCAACACGCGACGATGATGATTGATCACGGAAAATATGACCCTTGTTTTGTGCTGTATATGTTTTTGTTCCAAAAATTTGCAAAGAATCCATCGGGCTAGTAATTTTATTAGGCATATTTGGTATGGAGGTTGTCGTTATACACTATTTACACAAATTATTTTTTTGCGAAACATGACATAATCGATTGCATTCCATTTTTTTGGTTTTGAATATCTATCAGATATTTTTCAAATACATATTTTTTTACTTGGGCTGAACAATACTTTTCACGCTTTTTCATAAACAATTCAATCGAACCTTCGCATTCACGTTCGATTTCTTTGATGTCTTTGCGTATAGTAAGTTTCGCGGAATGTTTGTTTTTGTATTCACATATTTGTTCCAGGGCTAATCCAAACAATTGTTGTAAGGGTTTCATCAGTTGATTCGTAATATAGAAACTATAATCGATATGTAGTTTGTTCTGTAAAATATATTCGGGGGTTTCGATTTTATCACCCTGTAACGCCTTTCCGTTTTTATTCACAATATGTACAAATTTCATACGATCACCCGGTTTTGGTTTGTTTCCTGGATCCCGCTTGGCGATTCGTTCGGCTAATACCGCGTGTGCGATTTGCTTGGGGTTTTTGTAATATCCACGCAATGCTTTGGTAATCTCCAATTTTTCCATTGATACATTTCCTTGAATCAATTCTTTCAAGGAATTGTCCAAAAACTCGACCGCCCTTTGTATATTTCCTTCGTTACCATTCATCAGTATTGTCAATATTCCACCATAAACGTCTTTCAAATAATCACACGAATCACGCCGTTTCAATGATAAACCCATATATTTCATTTTACCTTTGTTCGGATTGGTCTCGTACAACATTCCTACATATCTCTTCTTGGATAAAAGGATAAATGGCATCAATGTTTTTTCGTACGATAATTCCATCGGCGGTTTTAGAAATTGTGTACATAATTGTGCAGCGTCTTGAGCGATCTCGATGGTGACTTCCAACGCTTTTTTTCCACGAATGTTTTCACCATTTTTTGGATCTTTTAAATTGAAGGTGAAGAATACAGAATCCGTGTCACCATACACATATTCAGCACAGCATTTTACATCACCATGTTCTTTGGTAGAATATTCCAAATCACCATAGACTTCTTCGATAATACGTTTTGCATAGGTGATCATCATACGTCCGGTTGCAGTCGTGGAGGCGGCCACATCTTTTTCGAAAAAGGTGGAAGTCTTTGCACCACACTGTCCATACAATGAATTTGCGGTAACCTTATAACCGAGTTGACGTTTATCCAATATATTCTGCATAAATGGATCTGACGTGGTTTTGATTAATTTACGTGTATCTGATCTCGCCTTGAGTAACTCCTCCAAAATTGCCGGCATAATCGATTTTTGATGATCAGGTAATTGTACCCATCGACATATTTTCTTACCCACTTTGGTTTTTTCCGCTTTGGATTTTCCGTTACGTCGCCATTCAAATGTATCAAATTCGATATCAATGTATTTGTACCCCAAATGTTCCAAATTATCGTATTTGTATTGTCCTGTTTTGGGATTTTTTTCACCGGTTTCTTTGATATTACCACGTGAATCACGAGCGGGATTCCCTTGTAAATCATATTCTTTGGTCCATACTTTACTATCCGGTGATAAATTGTTACTAATCATCGATGATGGATACAAGGAAGCATAATCCAAACATGCTACTGGGTTATCCATATACATTGCACATTTGGGAGGTAATACAATTGCCCCTTCATATCCGTCGGCATCATATGATTTTTCCAAATCAGGCATCAATGTTTTTTTTTCGCGACACTTTTTCGAGACATAACTGGTTAATTTGATTCCTTGACCACGAAATATCAGAAACGAAATCGGAACACTACAAATTTTCGACATTTCGATATAACCTGTAATTACATCAATCTTGTTCATCAGATGATGAACCAAATTACAATCTTGAATACAATATTTGGCCACCCTTGCACGATCTGCCGAAGTTCCGTTCGTAAGACGGAAAATATCCTGTACAGATACGTCATCTTTGGCAATACACCATTTGATACTTTTTGTCTGATTATTCAGTTCAAATTCGTGACCATGAATTGATATGGTGTATTTAGCCACTGAATCTGTGGACGGTTTAATTTCATTTACGACGAATTTATGTCCATCACGGTAATAGTCGCTTGTAAAGCCGGATATCTCAATATGAATATAGTCACCCACATGTAGTCCGGTAATATTATTGGTGTATAAATAAGTAAGTGTATTTCCTTCATTGTCTGTGACAAATTCCACTTTTTTGACATCATCACATATATATTGTCCAGCTACATCGTCCAATTTGTAAGACGCTAGATTGAAATCACGTCGAAAATACGTGTACATATCTATTTGTAATCGTCCAGACATAAATGGATATCGTAAATCATATTCACCGGTTGCCAAAACGATCTTGGTATTATCCAACGTGAGGGTTGTATTAGTGTTGGTGGTATCTTCTGACAGTTTTCGTGATAACTGTAAAAACTCCTGTGCACAATGATTCTCCTGTGCACGTCGAAACATAAACTCATAATCAAATCCGAAAATGTTATATCCAATGATAATATCGGGGTTTTCTTTTTGAATTAAAGATGTCCAGGCTAACAACAAATCTTCTTCGGTTTCGGTAGTATCAATCACACACCCCGGGATTTGATCACATGTATTCAACACTACACAATGATTTAAATAAGGCTCAGGCTCTCCATAACGCATAAACGTCGAACCGATAAATGTTACCTTGTCACCTTCTAATTGAGGAAATCCAACACGGTCTTCATCACAAAATGCTTGATTGATCCACTGTATTTTTTCATCTCTTGTATATTGTTCCGTTTTTAATATATCGAATATGGTTACACTCTCCTTGTCTTTTTTTGGCAAGGGGGTCACGTGCCGTGTAGAAACGTTAGCCACCGGTGGTTTACGTTCAGTAACATAATCAGATGTCTCCGCTCCTACGTCGCTACCGACATCCTTACGATCATCTCTCGCACTACGTGCGTACGATGATTCGTCTTCATCTGAATGATAATCTACTACCACTTCTTCTGGTTCTTCGTCCATATCTCCACCATCATCCTGTTCATTCGTTGTCAAATTTTGTTCTTTCATTTTTTCAAACATGGTTTCAATCGTCATTGCAGTATTTTGTATTGATAATGCATCATCTTTTGCACACGAATATGCTAATAGTTTGGGTATAAGTGTTTCTTCCAGCATTTTTTTGGACGGTTTTTTTCCTTTAGGGTATACCAAATCAATGTCGGAAAAAGTACCATATCCAAAAGCTGCCAATACGATTCGTCGGATAATTTCTACGTCACGTTCATGTATTGATATCGAATGTATTTTATACACATCTACCAATTGTGTAGCTAAGCGTTTGTATGTTTTGATGGGAATCGGGAAATCACCATGACTACTGGAAGCTTCAATATCAAAACTACAAATCTTATAGGGTACACGGGTTTCTTTCTGATTTTGTGTGATGATTTGTTTATAACTACAAATATACTCGAATTTACATGTGGTGGTTTTATTTTCGGGAATGATCACTTCATTCACTGGGATAAATACCCATCCTGAAGGTGATATGTTATGAATATGAAAATATCGTAATAGAGGTGGTAATTTACTCTCATACAATTCTAATTTACATCCCTGAGAATACATGGGTTTTAATTTACGTATTTTTTCATCACCGTTTTCGATCCATTCGTACCATAGACCTCGTACACGCATCATGGTGAACGTATTTTGAAAAACAATATGCATGAATTTTGATTGTTTACCTGCTGTAAACCCATATAATTTATTATATTCGACTAATTTTACACTTACAATCGACGTTTCACCTTGTTTTCCGATTTTATGACATAGTTCTTTGTAAAATTTATCACAATTCTCTTGTGTCCATGAATCCAATACCAATATATAAAAGAACGGTTGATAATCATCGACACTTATCGAACAGGTTTCTCCCTTTTCATTGATACCGTACATCTGTATCACAAATTTGGGTATTTTGGAAGAGGACTGTTGTTTCTTTTTGCGTGATAATTGTTGCCGATAATAATCGTCATCGTCTTCACAATATCCAATCGGTTTATCATCCTCGGAAGAACACGATGATATCACCGGTTTTTCGTCAAACACATTGAAATCAATCAATCGGAAGGATTTTCCTGAGCGAACCATCTTCTTTTTCATTGGTATACTTGTCATTGCGGTTATCATATTATCGCATCTATTGTTTACTTTACTTTGTGTGTGGTTACTATGATTGTAACATGATTTTTTTCAATTTTTCATAAACGAAAACCAAATTTTCATCTAACGCCGTGAAAACACAAATACAAGGGTGTAAAATACGATCACTACAATCTACAATCTAAGCTCTATTCTGAGTTAGGATTTCTCCTGGTTTTTACTCCGAGACGAAAATTGATTTGCTATTTTCATCTGTATATTTGTACCATATTTACCAAAATGGCAACACAATATCCTATCGATATCTCTTCAGTTCTCAGCAAATTCGATGAACGATGTATCAAACCTATCCGGTGCCAAACTTCTCCGGCGACTATGTCGCCTTCGAAGTTAGTTGTTGAAGGCTTTCAGCCCTCTGACCAGTCCAATCGTGAATTCATACCGATCATTCAACAATTAGAGTCATATACTACAGAACACATCATATTCATTGATAATCGTCCGATTCATTTAGTACGGTTTTTACCGTTTTATGATGATGTATCTAACCAAACATTATTTACCCTACAATATTTGTATTTGAATGAAATCGATAGTATTTCATTCCAATTGACTGTCACAAAAAATGGGTACGGGTATTCGTCAAGTGGACGAAAATACGAGTTCAAATGTATCAAGAAAGATGAATATTACTGTATATGCGAAAAGGTGTAACACTTAGGCTTTCAGCCTCTTCGAAGGCGACGTTGTTGCCGGAGAAGTTTGCCCCCTGGCCCATTGTAATAAATTGTCCTTGTCACGGCTACCATTATAATCAACTTGTTTACCTTGAACAATCATAAAAATAGTAGGATATCCAGCTGATTGGAGTTGAACTCCGTGTTTCTGTTGAAAATCCTTTTTTTTATATTCTTCGTCATTTGATTCAATATCCCATACCGTGTAATTATCGGGTAAATCCTTCTTCATGTCTTCCCAAGCGCCGGACATATTTTGACAATGGATACACTGATCCGAATATATTTTACCAAGTACCACCAACTGAGGTGTTGATTCCGGTGTTGATCGTCGTGTTTTACGCTCGGCACGACGAAGATTCGTCTTCTTCGGCGTCGTACCACCGTATTTTCGCCTACTGGTTTTACGTCGGTTGGTTTTCATATTGACCATGCTATACTATATTTTGTATCGAGATAACTTATAGTAAGGTCAATATGAAATTTACCACTAAATATATTTGTATATTACTGATAATACTTGTATTTTTAGGCATATTTTTGTTTTATTTAAATCAATTAACCCGTACACAAGCCATCGAAGAAGAAAATGTAGTAGAAGGATTCGACACGAATGTCTCCAAGAATTTACCTAAAAATTGCCCCAACCTATTAATTAACCGCGGTGACGCGATTGTATTGTACAATACGAATGCTGCTGAATCAGGTGAACATGGTGTCAAACCAGGAACACATATCGTGGCGGTTTTCAAAACATTGGAAGAATATGCCAAGTATGTTCAACACCAACGTAGTATCGGAAATTATTGTCCTGTACTTTATTTACGACAAGAAACCAGTGCGCAAGGAAAGGACGTATATAAAATGTATACGCCAAACTCAGAAATACCTGATCAAGGTGCGGGAAAACCGGTGTTCAAACCACCCTTTTTGGAATCAGTACCTATATGGGATTTACATCATCAGCCACCATTCTATGTGGAAGGTGGATTACCTGCTGTTCCCACGGAACCTGTCAACAATCAGGTGATTCAAGTGATGGACGCGTCACGTGAGAATGGTCAATTCAACAAAGACGATTACCCCGGTTTTGATCCTTACGGGTTGTATGTGGGTAAAGCAACCAACCTGGACGAAATTCACGTATCTACCCAAAATTTAGACAGTAATTTTCATCAAACCAACAAATGTAGTTATAATCCCGCGGATAGCAATTGGTGTGGTGTCATAGCTACCCAACAAGCGGTTGATTCGGGAATGTTTGCTAATAATGAAGTCAACAAAGCCATTTATCCCCACGTTGCAGTTGTATAATGTTATATTACCGCCGTAACCATATCCGGCTGATTAATATTCTGGTAATTTTGCTTTAAGAAATCCGCCAATTTTTTACCCGAGTTATGTACACCTCGATGATCCATATACCATTGTCTTGGGTTATATTCGTCATAATGATTCACCAATTTGTCCAACGCCTCCCCCACGTCATATTCGCTGGTAAATGTTTCTCCGGTAACACCTGAAATCACATTATGCCAACCCCCAAGAATATTGTGATTTACCAAGACAGGAATATTGTATAACATGGCTTCCGTAATCACTCTTGGACTAGCATCAGATATATTGGGTGCAAACAAAAACCGACTATGTTGTATTGCCTCTTGGAACTCGTGAAATGGTAAAAATGGTTTCACCGTTATTTTTCCCGTACAAACGTCAGGTAATTCGCAATTCGTACGACCAACAATTAAACCAGTAAGATTGTATTTACCACACATAACCACAAAACATTTTTTGGCCAAGTCAAAATTACGATTATGCCAATTCCACCCTTCACTACATTGGTCATTGTCATCTAAACACACATAGATGAAATCATATTTTTTTTGTATCGATATATTTGGAACATAATCGTTCACGTTTTTCAAATCCGCTTCCGTTAATAACAACAATGGTAATCCTGAATATTGTAATTTATATCCCGGATCTCTAAAACAATAAATCCAGGCGGTTACCATCGACAAATAATCGTGATTTCGTTCTTCGTGGAATCGATCTTCATATGGATTCGTTATTTTGTTGGGAAAATCTAAATAACTCGAAATACCACAAAACATGAGTCCGTCAGCACGATATGCTTCATATTTTAGTTCATGGGCTGTTTCTCTAAATGGAGCACTTATCGCGATTATATTCAGTTTATTTCCTTTTTCGTCACGGATATTTTTAAAAGGAAATTCTACATTGGGAACAGATGCCTCGGTATCGTTCACAAATCCTTCAAACTCTTCCGGTGACCTACGGTGATAAGATATTACAAATACTGCTATAAAAATAATTAGCAATATCAATAAAATAAAGGCACAATTTAACCATAATGACATACTGATTTCATATAACATATATGGTGATTTTACAAATTAGGCAATGATGTGGTATCACCTATCAGATATTTTCGAATATTAGTTATTATATTACTCCCCAATTTACGATTACCAGCCGACGAGGTCGTATACAAATCGTTCATACAATTGGAATCTTTGGACACAACATCGATTAAATTACGAACCGTGCCGAATTTTTTCATGATAGCAACCGCCGACACAGAACTTATACCAGGTATTTGACATAATACAATCTCACCAATGTTCGCAGGTGTTATGTTGTCTTTTTTTACCTTTTTCACAACACTACAGTAGGGTGGGGGAATCGGTGGCGAGGTTTCAGTGTTATCTTGTTTCTGGTTATCTTCAATTACTAACTGTGAAGTTTGGTCTTGATGATTCCATGGGAATTTTTTGTTATTGGTATTTTTTTGCATTTTTACCACCATGGTCTTGATATATTCTGCTGTATCTTGAATACTGGAAGTACGAATTACACTAAATCCTTTGTAAAAATTCAAAGAAGTCATCGTCGCATATACCAAATCACGATCATACTGTGATAATTGATTCACTATACCTTCTATGATATAAACTATATTATGACGCGAAATGTCACTTGAATGGATTAGACGATGTGACTGTTCCTCGTATCTACCATCGCGAATACTCGAAATCAGATCTGAAAGCGACTTTCTCTCCATGATCACAGCGGTTGTTTTATCGTCAAATTCTACTATTATATCTCCTAAAGGTAACACCTGTTTATTTATCGTAATCGGTGGTGACGTGTTTGAACATAGCGTCAATAAACTGTTATATAGTGTAGTTTCTCGTTCATCAATGATGATCTTCATATGTATTACACCTAATATAGTATAATACATATCCTTTTACGTCTATTTTTGGATATCTATTTTTATCTAACGCATTTGAATAGGTGCATGAAATCCAATTGGTAGATTTTGTGATGATGGGTTTTTAAGACGGTTAGTACGCATGTTCACCAAACTCATGAGACCATTTGTTTTTCCCGAAGATACCACGTTAGGACCATTTGCGGTATTTAAAAGTCCATAGGCTAAAAAGGACACGTGAGACACATTCGCTGTGGGTGGAATACCTGCCTTTTTAGATCCTCCACCTTGGTTTTGGTTCTTAATACTTGATTGATATGATGATTTTTTTGATCCCGAAAGTACCATTTTATCAAAGATGATATATATTATAGCTAAACAATAAAACTAGATAATCGATATAGATCTAAAAATTGATTTGTATGATATATTAGACAAATCCACCTTATATTTCCATTTCGTGTTGCAACATGTCCTCCTTATTCATTGAATCAGATAATATGAATTCGAATATTCATCGGAGTAAACGTAATGTATTCTCCGAAGACGATATCCGTGTTGAAAACAAAAATGGTACTGAGACACTTATTTATGATCCGTACAATCCTGTAAATAAAATGATCACACCGCGCGAAATCGAAACCATATTACAAAATTATGGTATCAACGTTCCTATAAATCATTTTGAATTATATAAACGTGCTTTTATTCATAGATCTTATACTAAATCACCGTTGTTATACGATACTTCTACTACAACGAACGACGAATCGGGCAAGGGGCAGAATGCCACCGAACTACTAACTTCAAAGGGTGCTTTGCACTTAGAACCCGCAAAGCGGGTTCCCAGTTGCTATGCCGACCCGGAGAAGTTGGGCAAGGGGGCTACAAGGAACGGTAGCCTCTGCACTACTAACTCTGAATGTGACCGTAGGTCACCGGAAGAATTTGACGATTTACCAGATGATTCTAATCATACTCATACTATCCGTACTGGTTATTGTGGTAATATTCAAATAATGCCTAAACCTTACAATTGTCTACCACTTTTCACGAAATCAAACGAACGATTAGAATTTGTAGGAGATGGCGTGTTGGAATGTATTACCAAATTATATTTGTATCGGAGATTTCCTAAAGAAAATGAAGGGTTCATGACTGAAAAAAAAATTGCCTTGGTAAAAAACGAAGCCATCGGACGTATTGCTTATGAAATGGGTTTACATAAATGGTTCATTTTGTCAAAAAATACGGAAGAAAAACAAACCAGAACAAATTTGAAGAAACTTGGATGTTTGTTCGAGTCGTTTTTGGGAGCACTTTTCTTAGATTTTAACAAAATAAAAGTACACGACGAAGATGGTTGGTTCGATAATGTGTTTTTGACCGGACCCGGATTTCAAATGGTACAAATATTTGTGGAAAATGTATTCGAAAAACACGTGAATTGGATCGATTTGATTCGTAACGATGACAATTATAAAAATATTTTACAAGTCAAAATACAAAAAGCTTTTAAAGTCACACCTGATTATTTAGAAGTTTCCCCTTATAACAATGAAATTGGATATTATATGGGTGTATATTTATGTTTAGGACAAAGCATTCATGGATTAAATCATTCATGTTCTATTCCTATACAACAATTTGTATCTATTCAAGATATTCATAATTATATGTCTATTCATGGGAAAGTGTTGGTATTTTTAGGAGAAGGAAAACATAAGATTAAAAAAAAAGCTGAACAAATTGCGTGTGAAAGTGCAGTACAGGCTTTAGGTTGATGTAGACGAAGTATACGGCATCAAAAAATAGCAAAAGAATATATAGAAACTTGTTGTGAGTTGTCGTGATAATGGAAACATCAAAAATAGATTCTATTTTGGAAAAACTCAAAGTTCGTAATTTCCCAAGTAAAAAATGGAAAGATGGGGTTCGTATTGACATACCGATTGTAGACGTACGTAAAGGAACCGAAATTGATCGTGATGTAATCATGGAACGAATGAACCGTTTACCCACCCGTGGTGTAGTAATTACCGAGGATATATCAGAACCGGTTCCACCCGAAATACCAAAACCCAAAAAAATCAGTACAATACAAATTAGTAAACCAGGTCTTGAGAAAGAACCCGGTGAAATTGGTCAGGAGAAAGAACCTGGTGAAATCGGTGAGGAGAAAGAACCTGGTGAAATCGGTGAGGAGAAAGAACCTGGTGAAATTGGTCTTGAAAAAGAACCCGGTGAAATTGGTCTTGAAAAAGAACCCGGTGAACCTGTACCCTCTAAAAAAATTACGATCAAGATTAAAAAACCGGCTGTTACCAAAAAAATGACACCAATTCCGGTAACCGCACCACCTGAAATCATCAAAATGCGAACCTCACCTTATTATTTGAACAATCGTAAACTTTTTTTACAAAAAATAAATCAATTGTTTGAACCATATATGAAGGAATTGGCAAGTATGCGTGAAGAAATTACCTGTGGAAAACTCAAAGCCATGGGCGCAAAGGGCGAACAATTTGAATTATTAATGCATCAACGTGTTGTACGTGACTATATCAATCTATTGTCACCTTACCGCGGGTTGTTATTATATCACGGATTGGGTTCGGGTAAATCATGTAGTTCCATCGCGATTGCCGAAGGTATGAAATCAAATCGTAAAGTGTATGTGATGACTCCTGCATCTCTCAAAATGAATTTTTTCACGGAATTAAAACGATGTGGTGATCCACTCTATAAAAAAAATCAACACTGGCAATTTGTGTCTACCGTCGGACAACCTGATCTACAACAATCCTTGGCAAAAACTTTCTCATTATCTCCCGACTTTATTACCAAGAAAAAAGGTGTATGGACTACATCTACCGACGCTGAATCTACCCCTAACTCTTCCGGTGACCTACGGTCACCTTCTGAGTCAGTAATTGGAAGGCTTTCAGCCCTCCGACCTAATTTTTCCGAATTAACCGAAGATGAGCAACACGGAGTAGATGATCAACTCAATCAAATGATCCGTGCAAAATATACGGATATTCATTATAATGCACCCAATTTACGTAATATCTTGGTGGAGTTATCCCAAAATTATACCAAGAATCCTTTTGATGATACGGTGGTAATTATTGACGAAGCCCATAATTTAGTAAACCGTATTGTGAATAAAGTTTCCAAAATGCCCAAACGATCTACCCGTGTAAATGAAAAAACACCGACCAGTATTTTATTATACGAATTTCTTATGAACGCATCCAATGCACGAATCGTGTTACTATCCGGTACACCTATTATCAATACACCAAGTGAAATTGGAGTTCTGTTTAATATTTTACGTGGCTATATCAAAACGTGGACATTTCCTATACATGTAAATACCACGCAAAAAGTCACTACCGAAACCATACGCGCAATGATGGAACGTGAAAATTTCAAAACCATGGATTTTATGGAATATAGTCAAAATCGTCTCACCGTCACACGTAATCCATACGGATTTATCAATAACAAAACTGGGACATGTGAACCTTCCAAGAAAACTACCACCACCACTCGTAAACTACCCAGGGAAGTTACCGTGGGTGGAAAAACCAGAAAGAAACGGGTAAAATTGGTAGAAAAACATGGTACTGAAGCCCCTGAAAATCCGGAAGGCTTTGTGGACGAAACCAAAAATATTGATGATCCGGTTCCGGATGGTGCATTGTATGTGGTGCCTACGGATTGTACAAATACTAAGAGTGATAAGTATGAACCACCTTTTTTGGGTGGTGCCATCGGTGATGATAGTGCGGATCCTCAATACCGTGGTATGTGTTTGGACGAAACCGGAAATATGAACGATCGAGTGTTTGTAACCAAAATTCGCGATATTCTTACTAAGAATGGATTGGAAGTCACCGTCGTTCCAAGAGTAGAACTGCATAAATGTTTACCTGACCAGACCGATGCCTTTGTACAACTATTTGTGGATACAGATACGGGTGCTATCAAAAATTCGGATATGTTTGTTCGGCGTATCTTAGGATTGACCTCTTATTTCAAAAGTGCCCAAGAAGGTCTACTCCCTTCCTTTGTCAAAACCGACGAAGGTGAAGTATATCATATTGTACGTACGGACATGAGTGATTATCAATTCGAAGAATATGCCTCGATACGTAAAGAAGAATACGAGAAAGAAAAAACACAACAAAAAATGAAGAAAAAGCGGGGTACTCCTGCACCCGGTGGCGATGGTGCCGAATTATTCAAAGATTTCACGTCTACTTACCGTATTTATTCACGTGCTTGCTGTAATTTTGCCTGGCCCAAACCACCTGGACGTCCTATACAACCTCTATCAAAAAAAGAACAGGTGGTCGATGAACAAGCAGTCGATGAAACCACACTAGTTGTAGAAGGAGGAGCCAGAGAAGGCGACGATATCAACGATTTGGGCGAAGAACCGAATGCGGACGATTCCGAAGAAGCCGAGGAAGATATGGATTATGTTACCGCTATGCAAGTGTTGAATGACCCGAAATACTTGTCCATCGGTAATTTATCCATGTATAGTTCGAAATTTACCGCTATCCTCGAACGTATCCTAGATGAAAAAAATCAAGGATTGCATCTGTTATATTCCAGTTTTCGTACACTGGAAGGTATCGGTATTTTGAAATTGATCTTGTTGAACAATGGATTTGCCGAATTCAAATTAAAAAAAACGGCCGACGGTGATTGGGACATTGATGACGGTGGCGCCGGTGGATCAGATGCTGGTAAACCGACCTTTATTCTTTATACAGGAACTGAATCCGCGGAAGAAAAAGAAATATTACGAAATGTTTACAATGGTGCCTGGGACGTTATACCACCTACAATCGCCAAGAAATTGGAAGAACGGGATCGTGATGGCAAAAAAAATATTATGGGGGAAGTCATCAAACTCATGATGATAACAGCATCCGGTGCGGAAGGAATTAATCTGAAAAATACACGATTTGTTCATATAGTTGAACCTTACTGGAATATGGTGCGTGTTGATCAGGTGGTTGGGCGCGCCAGACGTATTTGTAGTCACGAAGAATTACCCGAAGAAATGCGGACGGTGGAAGTATTTGTGTATTTATCTGTATTCAGTGACAAACAAAAAACAGACCGAAATTATATTGATTTGATGAACCGTGATGTCAGTAGATTCGACGAAAGTATCCCAGTAACTACGGACGAAACCTTGTACGAAATTTCTTTACAAAAAAGTCGTATCAGTCAAAAAATATTGACCGTTGTCAAACAAAGTTCGGTAGATTGTGCCTTATACAATCAACCGGGTACCAAATCTGATGAGAATTTGGTATGTTACGGTGCGGATATGGGAATACTGAAAGATACGGACAATGAATTTTTATCTTATCCTACCATCGACCAAGATAGTCAAGTACAGACCAAGACGGTGGTGAAACGAACCATGGTTACTTACCGTGATATTACAATGAAAGGTGAGAAATACCATTTGAACGAAGCGACCCAAGAAATTTATGATCACGCCACCTTCATGCAAGGGAAAAAAATTGGAGAAACCATGATTCCAATGGGAAGATTGGTCAAAGAAGGTACAAAATACAAAATTGTACCTATATAGAAATTTTATGGTATAGTATTCGTATAGTATATCATGCGTATTGTACTAATCGCCCCCGGTTATACACCATTTCCACCCAAAGGTTGGGGAGCCGTCGAAAGTATCGTATGGGATTATTATGAAAATTTACAAAAACGTCAGTACGATGTTCATATCGTGAATCAATCCAATACAACCAATATTATCCAAGAAACCAATCAATTGAATCCAGATGTGGTACATATCATGTACGACGACTATATTGTGGTGGCACCCCATTTGAATTGTTCCACTATTTTGTATACGTCTCATTATGCATATATTACACACCCTAATTTTGAAAATGAACATCGAGGATATTTTTATAGCCATTTCTGTCAAGTATTACAAAACAAAGACCGAGTTATTATCAATGCCATCAGTGAAGAAATCAAACAAGTATACATCAAATACGGTTTTCCACCGGAACGAATTCAAGTCATTTGTAATGGAGCCAGAGAAGACTTATTTCGATATAGTAATGATCCCAAATATCCACACAAAAGTATCTATTTGGCAAAAATCGAACGTCGTAAATCACAATACAAATATCAACAGATTCCGAATATCGATTTTGTAGGAAATTACCAAGATTCACCATTTAATACTCAGTCTCCCCATTATTTGGGTGAGTGGAACAAAGAAACCTTGTACGAAAATATGACGGATTACGGGAATTTGGTATTGTTATCGGAAGGCGAGGCTGATCCATTGGTGGTGAAAGAAGCCCTGATGGCTGGACTGGGGGTGGTCTTGTCCGAATGTTCGGCTGCGAATTTGGACTTGAATCAACCGTTTATTACGGTGGTACCAAATGACAAATTACACGATATTGTGTATGTTTCGCGCGTGATATCGCTGAATCGTGAAGCAAGTGTTGTATGTCGTCAGGAAATACGACAATATGCCTTGGATCATTTTGCTTGGGATAAAATCATTGACAAATATGTATCAATGAAAATAGTATAAAGAAATTATGCTATAAATATTAACGTTAGCGATGACTGAAAATATTATTGTAAACAATTTATTGGAAAATTGTCGTATTTGTAAAAGTACACATCTTACGCAAGTTATTTCATTAGGGGAACAATATATCACATCCAGATTTCCTAAGTATGGAGACTGGTCAACTCCCAAAACAAACATTGATTTATGTTTGTGTGGTGCTTGTGGACTCTTACAATTGCAACAGACAACCGCGTCTTCTGAATTATATGAATATGAATATGGATATCGTTCAGGTATTAACAATATGATGCGTACCCACTTGAAAGAATACCAAGAACAGATGATGAGTATTATAGATATACAGGATGGTGATGTTGTTATTGATATTGGTAGTAACGATTCGACTCTGCTACAATACTATCCATCTACCGTACGACGTATCGGCGTTGATCCTACTGGAAACCAATTTCGCGAATACTACGGTGATGTGGAGTTAATTCCTACTTATTTTACCAAGAAAAATGTACAGGACGTAGTAGGTGATCAAGTTCGTTGCAAAGTTATATCGTCAATTTCGATGTTTTATGATTTACCGGATCCTGTTCAATTTGCATGTGATGTGTATGATTTACTTGACGACGATGGAATTTGGACATGTGAACAGAGTTATCTTCCTACCATGGTAAATACCAACAGTATTGATACTATCTGTCACGAACATTTGGAATACTATGGTCTACATCAAATACAAGCCATTGCACATCGTGCCAAGTTCAATATCATTGATGTCAAATTTAACGCATGCAACGGTGGTAGTTTCCGCGTATATTTTGCAAAAATCGTGTCTACCAAGTTTAAAGAAAACACAGAAGTTATTACCCCTATATTAGACAATGAACTGAGGTTAGGTACCATGACCGTACAATATTACCATACTTTCATGGAAAATTGTCAACGTGAAATACAAAAACTATGTGATTTTGTACAATATATTCAAGAAGACGGTAAACATATGTATGTGTACGGGGCATCTACTAAGGGTAATTGTTTACTACAGTACGCAAATTTGGGGGAAAAACATATGAAATACGCAGTGGAAAGGAATCCTAAAAAGGTGGGTAAAATGACATGTACAGGTATCGAAATAATTGACGAAGAGACGATGCGGATCAATCCACCCGACTACTTGCTTGTGTTGCCTTGGCATTTTCGTGACGAAATTGTGGTAAGAGAAGAAGAATTTTTACGTGGCGGTGGACAACTCGTATTTCCGTTTCCACGTTTTGAAATCAAAAGTCATTTTCCCAAAGCGTTGATAACAGGGTGTGATGGATTTATTGGAAAGTATGTTGTTGACCGGTTTATTGGTGATCATACGTTGTACGGTATGACACGCAAAAAAACCATGAACCTAACTCGTCCGGTAGCAAACTCTTCCGGTAGCAAAGCTACCTTCAGAGTTAGTAGTGAAGAGGCTACACGTTCCGTGTGCCCCTTGCCAAAGCTACCTTCAGAGTTAGTAGTGCAGGAGGCTTTCAACCCCCCTTGCCAGCCCCGTATCACCAAGATGTACCTGGATATGACGGATTATGACAAATTGGAAAAAGCAATTGTAATGCTGAACCCTGACGTGTTAATTCATTTAGCCGGTATGTCAAGTTCACAACAAGCATTAAAACAACCCATCGATGCGGTTGTGCAAAATGGTATGATTCCTACGTATATTTGTGAAATATTACATCGTCACAATATGTCTACACGGTTGTTCCATGCTACCAGTAGTGAAATGTACAAAGGATTTGGGTTTTCTACCGTGGACGACAGTAATGAAACCACATTGAAACTCATGTACCATGCCCATCCATATTCGGCAGCTAAAATTATGAGTCAATGTATGGTGGACTTTTATCGCACTAATCATCACAAACATTATTCAACCGGCATTTTGTTCACGGTTGAATCCCCGAAAAAAGGACCGGAATTCTTGTTACAGAAAGTTGCATCTCATATTCGTACATGGACTTCGGGAGAACACAATACCTTGTTGATTGGTCATTTGAATTCATGTCGTAACATCATTCATCCTACAGATGTTGCAGACGCCATACGTGTGATATTGTATCAAGACACAGCAAATACTTATGTGATTGCGAATGAAGATATTATTCCCAGTATACAGATGAGTGAACTGGTACAAAAAATGTATTCCAAGGCTGGAATCGAAATCAGTATTGTCGAAGGAAATAAATGGATTGATAAGGCATCGGGTGATACTGTATTAATGATGTCGAGTTATATGGGAGTTGATACTACACCTACAAATATTCGTGGTGTATCGTACCGTCTTAACTGTTTGGGTTGGAAACCACAAAAAACGATTGATGATATTTTAGATGAGTATATTTCCTTTATAGAAACATAAACATTTTATTCGTTTATAATAATATATTATTTGTATTTTATTATGAAAATTGAAGTATCCGTAGGTGAAGTTATTGATAAATTAAGTATTCTTGAGTTGAAACTTGAAAAAATTAAACAAGAAAGTAAACTCAAAGAAATCCAAAAAGAATTGAATGAATTACAGGATATATGTAGCATTTATAAAAGTAATTATTATTATCATATTCTTAAACATATCAATGAGGAAATTTGGGAAAATACCGATAGAATCAAAAGTTTAAAAGTAGACAATGATGAATTTTCTGTGATAGCAAATTGTATTTTTGAACTTAATCAAAAACGATTTCGTATCAAAAATATTTTTAATATGTTGTACCAATCAGAACTAAACGAACAAAAGAGTTATGCCGAATTATGCTGTAGAGTTATTATAAACGACAATGAAGAAATATACAGAAAACTTCCTGAAATTAATCATTTAATACTTACTTATGATATTGTTTTTTTTGAAGAAAAGTTTTGTGAAAAAATTAAACAATTAATTCATTCACCTCTCATTCGGTTTGATGATACATTTGAAATATCCAATATTATTCATATAAATAAATATATTATCACTGAAACCGACAAAAAAACGTATGAGTATACCCCGTTGATTTATTCAAGTGGCGGTCTTCTAGGTGATTTTATACATCAATTATCCGTTATTAATGAAAAATATTTAGAAACCGGTAAAAAAGGTATTTTATATATTTCTCCTCATGTAGAATTTCGATTTGGAATACAACAAACATACCAAGATACCTATGAAATGGTGATAAATCAAGAATATATTCTCGAATATAAAATTTATAATAATGAATCAGTTGATTATAACTTGAGTTCATGGCGAACACATCCCATTATGAAAACCAATGCAAACTGGTATCATATTTTTAAACATACTTACAATATAGAATGGGGTACACACCCCTGGTTAAAACCATTATGCACTTCAGACAAATCTTACGATTATTTAAATAATACTGTTTTAATTAACACTACTCCCACACGCGGTATTGAAATTATTAATGTTAATTTTAAACAATTATATGAAACTTACGGTTCATCAATTATGTTTATAACAAATAACGTAAACCATTATGAACAATTTAAACAAACATGTGATATCGATATACAACTTCTGTATGTTGAATCATTGTATGATACATTAAATATGATTGCTAACTGTAAACTATTTATTGGAGGATTATCTGCCTATTTAACATTAGCACATGCATTACATACAGTTAACCATATGGTTGGAAGATCTACTATAACTAATTCTGAAGATTACTCAAAAATAACACTGTTAGATACTTATATTCCAACGATACGTTATACACTAAACTAATATTATAGTAGTATATTTTCATGGAAACGTTAATTCAACAAACTTCTCCGGTGGCTTTTCCACCTTCGAAGTTAGTAGTGAAGGATGCTGAAAGCCCCCCTTGCCAAAATAATGATTTAGTGAAGCAAGTTTTGCTTACGGAGGGGGATATCCCACCCACGGATGATATCGGCATGAGTACAGATACACCTTCTCTGAATCCGTTGAATAAAATAGCACTTATATTTCGTGGTGATAATATACGTGAAGAAGGACATAAAAATCGTAAATATACTGATATATTGCATAATTGGAATAATTTGAAAAAAAACTTTAGTAGATGATTTATATGAAAAAGGCTATACTTGTGATATTATATTTATTACATATGATAGTCGTATTTTACATAAAATAAAACAAATTATTCAACCTAAGTTTATTGAAATACATAAAAGAAAAAGACAATGTGATAATTTTAATAACGTTTTACAATTTATTACGAATCATAGTACTGAATATGATCGATTTGTTATTATGAGATGTGATATGCAATATATAATACCGATAACAACATGGAATAAATGGAACAATCGTGGAATTTTTGTAGTTAACAAGGACGCTCATTGGCCCACATTAAAGTTATATTCTGATATTTTATTTATGGTTGACAATAACAGTATAGATATATTTGTACAAGCGGTAAATGAGAATAATAATGCTCGTAATTATGAAGATATGCATGGTGTAGGTAATGTTTTATATATGAAAAATATTCCATTTCATTTGATTTATGAAGATTATTATCATATGTGGGAACACCCTTTACATGTGTTGATGGGTCAAGAAAACGAACCCGATCTTGATAATCCATTTATCGGAACAATGCTTACCGATATTTCACAATGGAATTGATTTTTATAACATGGGGCTACACGAAACGTGTGCCACTGAACTACTAACTTATCTGGTAACTTTGTCGCCAGATAAGTTAGGTAAGAGTGTAAATTTTGGAAAATAGATAGAAAATACTTATATATATATGATACATATTCATATATATTATGAAAATTGCCTTGATAGGTCCTGGTATTATGCCTATCCCCCCACCTGGGTGGGGAGCCGTCGAGATTTTGATATGGGATTATTATTTGGAATTGACAAAACAGGGACATCAGGCGGATATTATTAATAAAATGCGTACTTCGGATTATGATCAATCGTCCGCCGAAACAATGTATAGTCGTGAATTAATACAAACCATTAATGATGGTAACTATGATTTTGTACATATACATTACGATTGTTTGTACTATATTATGCCATATTTGACTTGTCCCCATGTAGCAATAACGTCACATTTTCCGTACATTGATCAACCCGACAAATACGGTGGGTTTGATGTTATATTTCATAATATATGTTATAATCGCAATCATTCCATTTTTGCTTTATCTAAGAAAGATTATGATGTTTTTGAGTCACAATGTGTTGATAAATCTCGATTATTTTTATTAGTAAACGGCGCGAATCATAATAAAATTTTACCAAATTATAATGGTAAAAATAAAAATCGCAGTATTTATATTGCCAAGGTGGACGAAAGAAAGCAACAACGTAAATATTGTACAATACCCAATATTGATTTTTACGGTAAATGTGATGACCACCATTTTTCACAATTGGCATGTTATCGTGGTGAAAAACCACACGATGAATTGATGGATATTATGGCTGGTTACGGAAATCTGGTATTGTTATCTACTGGAGAAAATGGAACCCCACTTGTAATTAAAGAAGCATTGATGGCAGGTTTACCGGTTGTTACAAACAAATATGCATCAAACGATTTAAATGAAAATTTACCATTTATCGATATTATACCCGACGATAAGTTGGGCAATTTGGAATATATTGAACAAATAATTCAAAATAATCTGGGTAAACAATGGATGAAAGATGATATACGAAAATATGCTGTGGAATATTTTTCATGGGAAAAATTGGTATCTGATTATGTAGGTGTAAAATAATATAGAAATATTATACTATATTTTTACAAGGTGTATATTATGAAAAATATAGTAACAATAGTAACTGCATTTTTCGACATCGATCGTGAAACACGCGGGGATGGTAGAACAATTGATGAATACAAAGATTGGATTAAAAAAACCTTACAATTAAATTGTAACATGTTTATAGTGACAGAACCAAAATTTGTAGATTTTTTTAAAGAAAATCGGCCATCACAATATAATACATATATCCATGTAATGGGATTCGAAGAATTATATTATTATCAATTTATTGACCAAATGAAGGAGATTGCACAATCATTGGATTATAAAAATAAAATAAAGCACCCTAATCGTGTTGAATGTAAATTGTTGGAATATAATATAGTAATATTTTCAAAATTTCATTTTTTAGAAATAGCAATATCCAAAAATATTTTTGAAAGTAATTATTTCATGTGGATGGATGCAGGATGTTCGCGTTTTTTTTTGGATGTGGACTTAACAAAACCTTATCCGAGTGAAAATGCTGTAAAATTGTTACAATCGCAAGAAAATAAATTGATAATACAAAAACGGTATGATTTGGAAACATATCCTATCGATGGTAATTTAATATGGGATTCTGTTAATTTATTATCAGCAGGTTTATTTGGTGGTAATAGTACAATTATCACAAAAATTGGACAATTGGTTGAGAACATATTTACAGAACATATGTTAAAAAATAAAAATATGAATAATGAACAAATAGCACTTGCAATGATATGGAAAAACAATTCTCATTTATTTTATACAACTGATAATATGAATTATCATTTGATGTTGTTCAAATTACTGTCTATATAACAAAATGATATACATATTTTATTGGTTATATACTATATACTATATACTTAGTAGTATTATGAGTATTACAGCCATATTAACTGTATTTAAAAGACCCGAAACGTTAATTGAACAATTAATATCAATACAAAACCAAACTATTACTCCTGAACAGATAATAATATGGCAAAATTGTGTTGATGGTATAAAAATTCCAGAAATACCAGAACATTTAAATAAAAATGTAACAACCATCGTATCATCTAAAAATTTTGGCGTATGGGCTAGATTTTCCGTAGGAATGTTAGTAAATACAAAATATATATGTGTATTTGATGATGATACAATACCAGGTTCAGAATGGTTTTACAATTGTGTTGAAACAATGAAAACACATCGTGGATTATTGGGAACTATCGGTTTACGTTTCGTTGCTGGTAATGAATATAAATGTTTAAGACGTACCGGTTGGGCTGATTATAATAATGAGAATACTGAACGGGTTGATATTGTAGGACACGCGTGGTTTTTTGAAAAAGAATGGTTGTCTTATTTTTTAGAATATCATCCAAATTATGACGAAATGTTATGTTCAGGTGAGGATATTTTATTTTCATATGTTTTACAGAAACATGGAATCAATACTTATGTCCCCCCACATCCTATAAATAATATGAAATTATGGGGAAGTATGCCCGAAACTGCTTGGAAGTATGGGGTATCACCAGTAGCAATTACAGCTGATTTAAATAGTGGTGTAAAATTTGACAATGCACTTAAATTATTTATCAATAGTGGGTTTAAAACCATGAATAATTCTCGATTAATCGGAAATTCAGTTGATCATTTGGATCAAATATTTCAAAAAATACATAACAAAGAATATTTTGGAGTTATCCGCCCAAGTGATGGTGAATGGTTGATATTAGAAAATCAAACTTTCACAAATATAGACAACTGGACAAACACTGCGGATGGTATTTTACGATTACATTTAATAGAAAGTGTTAAAACAATCAAACATAATTTATATATAGGTATATGTTGCAATGGTTGTTCATGCTGTGATTATAAAGTGCATAATGATTATTTAAATAAATATCATGTTCAATATTGTCAATTAACATATGCTAATTTATTTTGTAATTTAAATTGGAAAAAAACCGTTGATTTCTTACATTCATATCATAATGGATTTTATTTAATTACATGTGGAAATAAAGATTGCAATTTACCAATTAAAGAACGGTTTTTAATAGATGAATATTTGGTAAATAATTGGGATAATGTTTGGGAATCAGAAACTGAGCGCATAATAGAATACGTTAAAAATAAACAAAATGAGTTGGTATGTTTTGCTGCCGGACCATTAAGTAAAGTTTGGATACCCAAATGTATGGATATAAGTCCAAATAATTTTTATATGGACGTTGGCTCGGCATTAGATACTTATACTCGTGTAAATAACAATCCACGTAGTTATACTTATACAAACCAAAGTAATATATGTAATCATCGATAGGCATTCGAGGGTTTTACGGAGGGACGAGTTTGTAAATTATTCCCCAATAATATTTGTGTATTTGATATCAGAGATGGATTCCGTGTGTAATAAATATTTTCGTTATGTTTTATATTGTAAGTATTATAATCATGTAAACAATTCGTATTTTCTTCATAATTACGTTTTGTAAAATGAAAATCGATATTTTCATGTAATAAATACAATATAGAAAATGTTACTAATTTTTCTATATGTTCTATTTTTGATAATCTAAAATATGTTTCTTGTTTGTATTGCTCAACAAATCGATTATCATCTATGGTTTGAAATAGTAAATTATATGCCAACATATCATGTACCTTTCCAAAATAAGCATAGTCAATTAAATATGCTGGTTATGTAACTTTACATGACCGTAAATATGCTAAAAAATCAGTTTACCATTATATATACAAGTGTAAATATTAAGTAATTTATTTATATTATTACATAATAAATCACTTCTTAGACGAATACAATGTGTGATGTTACTACTAATTGCATATTCAATCCCCTTTTTTGTTAAAAAAGTTTGGTAATTTACACTTGTTTTATATATATCGTCAGATAACTTACTTTGAATTACTATAAAATTATTTTCACGCAATTTTTCAATAAATAATTGATTGGTATAATCCCATGTGCTTATTATTTTTATATATTCACAATCTTGATAAGATTCAATTAATCTATCCAAATAATATTCTTCTATTATTCCAGTAATAATAATTCCTATGTTCATGTGACGAATTTCTTCTAGAAATTCGTCACTCCGTTCCGATTTATTCTCGATAAGGTAGACGACGGGGTCAGGTGTAGTAATTTCCATGTACAATTACAATTGACTATATAAAGAGTTTTATATTTTTTTGTATAGTCATAGTGTATATGGAAAACAATACGATATTTTCCGATCCTACATCGTCCTTGCCAATAATTATTTATTCACATAGTAGTTATTCGGATATATTACATATTACTATATGTCGTTTGAAAAAATATGCTGAAAAATGTAAGATAATAATATTTTCAAATATTATTTTACATAATGAATATGAGCATATTTTATATGATGAAAATTTTAGTTATTCAAAACGAATAGAGTATTGTTTAAATATTATATCAGCTAAATATTCATATCTATTATTTATGCATGAAAATAATACATTATATGATTATATGAACTATGATCATATGCATCATGTTTATCATGCAATAATAACTAAAAATATCGACCAATTAAGATTATGTAAAAATGGTGTTCCCAATAACAATATTGAATTTTTCAATAAATTAGATAAATATATATTTGAAATACCAAAAAATGATAGTTATATTTTCAGTGTTCAACCAACAATATGGAAAATATCAACTTTTTTAGAAATAATGCAAAATAAAGATTATAATTACCGCAATATCGAATTAAATATTGATAAATATATGTTAAAATATTTAAATTGTTTTTATTATAATAATGAAGAAACTTTTATTAATACAAATAGGTGTAAATCTACTATTTTTCCACTTTTACATTTAACAGCTTATGGGAAATGGTTATATTCTGAAAATATTCCGTATATTGATGAATTATTTTCAGAATATAATATTGATAAATCAATACGTGGATATATATGATTGGACAAGGTGCGGAACGCACCGAACTCCTAAGTCCTCCGCAAGCGAAGCTTGCGGAGGCTTCAACGGACTTAGGACATCATACATTTATTTTCTGGTTTTTGAAAAAATAGGTACATGTTCTGCTACATTGATATCCTTTTCATTATTACGCATTTCTATAGCATTAAATATAAATCCACTATCAAAGTTACCTATTGCAATTTCTGAACGCAATAATAATTCAAAATTGATAAAACAAGTTAGATATTCTTTGTATGCATCCTCAAAAGACATTTTGTTTGTTCTTACTCTCTCAACCACCGAATCTTGCCATGTATTTTGACAACGTGTTTCGTCTTCATTATAATGAATATTAAATGGCGGGTTCAATATGTTATTCATTTGGATAACCATTTCAAGTGCATATACAGTATCACAACAAACAACAATATCTGATATGCCTGTTTCTGTGCGCACCTGTATGCACTTTTCTATATATTTTTCCAAAGGTATATATTCAGTTTCTTTATTCGGTCCTGATGTTTTATCACTTAACCTAATATGTAATCCAATATATTTCATATTTTGTGTTTTTTGTATTGTTTTATTGGAATTTATATATTCTAATACTTGTTTATTCGGTCGATATAGCATTTTTAATACACTTTGATGATATTCCTCCGCATTAGCAAAATTAGATGGAAAATATAGAAAATTTTTAATTTTATAATAAGGAGATCTTTCAAAATGGTTACAGCCATAAAAAATGGTATTTTCAGGATTTTGTAAATCTGTTTCTGAACAATTCGACATTTTTTCGAAGAACGTCGTAATCAATCCATCTTTAAATGGTAAAGAGGTATTTTTATTATAATAAAATTTAACGCCGTTATTCAACGCTGTTAAAACCATATATTTGGTATTGCACAAATGTGCACCAAATGGCCACCATATATTTTCAAGAACAATTATGATCATCCGGGTATATTGTACATAAAAACATATACTTTATATGTTTTTATGTGTTATATTGTTTTGTCTAACTTAGTATGTTACCGTTAACCTCTATTCTGGGCGGATTGTAATTGTGATCGCACTACGTGCGATCTCACCCACAATATGCACATAAAGATGTATACCCTTTCTGGGTTAGGGTGCCCCAGGGCACCCTATCCCAGAATAGAGGTTAAGCCACCGGCTACCTGCTATGTTTGACACATGTGACATATACACATAAAGAAATACAACGACGATATTACACGTAAAAATGGAATCTACACTGATTATTTTTGGAACTCGTCCCGAATATTTAAAATTATTACCTATTATTCAACAATTTCATGATAATAATTTCATGTATAAAACTATTTATATTCAACAACATGATAAAATAAACGAAATTATGAACGCCGATATTATAAAAATTCCTATTATTTTATCTGATTCGACCGAACGTCTATGTAATATCGGTGAACAAATATTATCTAAATTGTCACCATATTTACAGAAATATACACAAATTATAGTGCAAGGAGATACTGCAACCGCATTCTATAGTACATTAGTAGCATTTCAATTAAAAAAAAAAATTATACATATTGAAGCGGGATTACGAACATATGATTTAGAACGTCCTTTTCCCGAAGAAGGATATCGTCAAATGATTTCACGAATGGCTACCATACATTTTACACCCCATGTAGATTCATCAGAATTGTTAATAAAAGAAAAAGTACAAGGAAAAATTTTTACTGTTGGAAATACTATTTTAGATTTAATTTCATCTTATCAATTAAAATGTATATTTACAAATTTAGTTATTATTACTTTTCATCGACGAGAAAATTGGGATAAAATCGATATTTTTTTGGATGGATTGCGTGAATTAATCAAAATAACACCAAACATTCAATATATTTGGTATTTACATCCCAATCCAGAATTGCAACAAAAAGTTAAATCAAAAATAGGTAATTTATCTCAAATACAAATTGTTGAACCATGTAATCATATTACATTTACAAAACAAATAGCGATCTGTCAATTTTTAATTACAGATTCAGGAGGAATCCAAGAAGAAGCCTCTTTTTTGGGGAAACATTGTATTGTATTAAGAGCATCAACCGAACGTAATCATATACCAACTCAATATATTACAATATTAGAAAATTATAGTAAATTGTGCGAAATATATAAAACACTGTCATTTTTACCGTTGAAACCATGTAACGTTTATGGCAATGGTAATGCGAGTGAACAAATTATAGATATATTGTTGTTGGAGTCGAATTAGATGCTACACAAAAGGATCAAACATTGAAGCCTTATTCTGTGGCCAACTACAAAGTATATGGCTCCTATATTATTTCAGTATTTCCATTTAATAACTGTATCTGATTCATTATTTCATTGTTGTAATATCCATTTTGTAAAATAACTATACAATCGTTATTTTTTAAAATCAATGGATCAAATATTTGCAAATTAAACCCATACAAATATTTTCCTTGTTTTGTTTTACAGTTATCTAATATACCGTTTATATTCTCAACTTGTAGTCCTAATAATAATAATATTTGTGTATTATATGATGCGCCAAACAAATATACATTTTTGGTTGTGTTTGATATTTTTTCATTACACGTTTCTATAAATTGTTTGTATTGTTCAGTTATACTTGTGAAATTGTATTTGTAATTTGTTATTTGGAATCCGACATTATACGAATCATCAGGGGAAAGGGACAGCAAAGGCGTCACACCTACTTTCATTTTTTTACAATGATACAATACACTATGTTTCTCGTAATAATGTATTCGTATTATTTCAAAACCATTTTGAGTTAATAAATAACTTATATTTTCGTCATTCAAAAAAATAGTATGTTCAAAAAATATACCCAAAAATGGTGTTGATTTGCCTTCAATAAAATTTGTCATATTTGGAACTCCAAAAAACATTTCGCCATCATCATTCAATATTTCATAACATTTTTTTACAAATTTACTTGGTTCGTAAATATGTTCAAATAAATGAGAATGAACGATAATGTCTATTTTTTCATTTATTATGAAATTGTCATCAAACAATCCCGTTTTAAATACAATATTTTCAGAAAATTTTTCGTCGGTATTTTGATTCGGGTCCACAATTATATATTTATTATAATTATGAACATTACGTGCAATTTTTCCTGACGGACAACCTATTTCTAATATTGTGCTATTTGGTTGTGTATTTATTATATTTTGAAAATAATTTATAAACATTTCGAAATATTTTTCCCATACTTTACCCACAGATACAAAATTATGAGATTCTTCATATAATATATTTAACGGAATCATTTTTTTCAATTGTATGGTATTACAGTTTGGGCATTGAGAAAAATCCATTGTCGAATTATTTGTACAAATTTCTGTAACACATGTTAGTTTATTTGGTACGTTATCTAATGAAAAAAAAACATCCAATGGGTGGTTACATATTACACATTCATTTCGTGTTTCTAATTTTATCTCCACCTCTTTGCATTTTTTCAAATATATGTTGTTCACCCAATCTATATATTCTTTATCTATGCTTTTATGTAATGTATCAGAATCGGCAAAGCCGATTCTAGGAAACAGATCAGCCCCCTTGCCATAATCACCTGATTCCGACTTTTTCATACCTATCAGTTTGTATTCATCGCGATAAGTTACTATAACATTTGTAGTGCAGAGACTTTTAGCCCCCTTACCATGGACACCTAATTCATACCCACAATTTAATTTATGAATAATATCTACTACGTCATTGATTATTTTTTCCGTGATCAATTTGTTCTTATACAAATAATACAATGGTATTCCGCTTATAAATTCCAATTGTAGTTGGATTTTATCGTCGAACTTAGTGAATCCTAACAGTTTTGGGAAATACTGGGCAAATTGTGGTGGAATGTTTTGGTAATAGAATAATTCACCTTTCATTGATTCTTCCGGACCCGTTTTATATATAACATCACCTTTGCGTTCAATCGTATTGTTTTTGTTTGTAGATATTTTGTTCGGAATATAGTCCGATTCGTCGAAAAATAAACCAAACTGCGATATGTTATTGATATACGGATTCATCGCACGATCGTTGATATATATATCCGCGCACGGTTTTCCAAAGATCAATTCATCGTACGGTATATTGAATTGTTCCAATGTTTGAATCGTTATGGTTGCAAACTCAGTAGACTTTATACTACGTGTCGTATGTATAATAATTTCATGACCTTCTTTGTGCAATCTTTCCAATAGTTGAATCATATTCGGTATCGGTTTCACACTCGTATAGTCACCAGGAACCGTCGGATAAGTTACCAACGTATTGTCCAAATCAAAACATATTCTCAAAGGTGTCTTTTCCACGAGGGATTGCTGACTCGTGATCTCGTCGTATGAACCAATATGTATCGCACTCTCCATCAACACCGGCAAAACTCCTCCGGTGGCTTTATTGGAACACAAACCTTCGGAGTTAGTAGTATTAGGGAGGATTCGCCTCCTGTGCGAAGGCATTATGCCCTCTGACAAAATCACCTCTTTGTTATGTATTTTGTTCCAGTACAACTGGGAAAAATAAAACTCGTTCTTGGTCTTGGTATTCTTGTACAGCATTTCTTTGGCTGCCACCGTAAACGATTCGACCGACGCAAACCCATATACTCCACAACAATAATTATCCGATATTTTCACCTTTTCTGCTATATCGGTGATATGATTCGTGTCTTTGTCTATAACGATAAATGAATAATTCGTCTTGGTGTAATCAATACCATATCCTATAAAATCGTTTTTTGTGGGGTTGTCAATAAATTCTTGGGGAAATGTACACATATTGTCATTATCCATGAAAACAATACTTTCGTCCGATGGTATATCTAAGGACTGGATTCCTACGTAGGCCGTCTCTACCGCCCCTCGTGTTAAATAATCCACTTTTGAGAAATGAAACGTGTGTTCTTGGAACCGATTGATGATGATTTCTTGGAAGTTGTATTTATCCAAATAAATATTGTAAATGATATAGATTTCCCTCGATGGAACGTTTTGTATGACATGTTCGATCATGTGTTTTCCATGTACATAGTTCAGTGGCTTGGGTAATGAATAACCACTACATCTCTTGCCAATACCACCACACAAAATTATATATTTCATTTTATGGTAATACATCATCTATTACCATAAACTTTATGTGTGTTATTATCTATTTGTACGTTTTCATGTATTCGTCCACCAATTTATCACACGTGTTCGTCGGATCTTCCTCGCGTTTTATACATTTGATATACGCATTACATAAACATTTGCTATAATACAAATAAAACAATTCGTCCTTGGTACTATTTGACAATATATCATACTGTTTTCCTGCTAATTTTTGTTTTGCATTCATATTACACTTATCAATATATTCCTTGATCATGATCATTATACATATTGCGAAAGAAATATGTATATGTTTTTTACGCGACGATCCAAAAAAGTTATATAGAAAGACGCTACATATCTTGTATATTCAGAATCAAACGCGAACATGGACGAAGATAAATATGTTCTCATGATCAAAACTGTTCAAATACAACCTATCCGGAATATGATCACCGCTATCAAAGACATATTGACCGACGCCACCATCACTTTCACCAAAGAGGGCTTCAAAATCGTGAATTTCGACAAATCACATACCAGTCTTATCTTTGTCAATCTATATGCCAACAAATTCGAATATTACAATTGTAAACCTGAAAAAATTGTTATCTGTGCCAACACTTTGCATCTTTTCAAAGTAATCTCTACCATGTCCAACGATGATACCTTGACCATGTACATTGAAAAGGGCGATTACCACGATGGGGTCGTGTCCCATTTGGGTCTACAGTACGAAAATGGTGATATTCACCAGTGTTATATTCAGAAATTACGACTCATCGAACCCGACACCGAAGAATTGATGATTCCCGATATCGAATATACGACCATCATCAATTTACCCTCTCTCGATTTTCAGAAAATTTGTCGTGATATGAATTCCATCTCTGAACGTGTCGAAATTCGGAACACCAGTACCGAATTACGATTCTCCTGTGAAGGCAATTTTGCGAGTACCCAGATTTACCGTACCGAAACCGACGGGTATACCGAATTCATTCAACGTCCGTCAGACCCGTCGGTGGTTACTCAGGGCGTATTTTCTACTAAATCCCTCTTACAATTTATTAAATGTACCCCCCTGTGTAATACCGTGGAATTGTATCTGAGTAATGATCTACCTCTCATATGTAGTTACGAATGTGCTTCGTTGGGATCTATACGATTATGTTTGTCCTCCTTACCTACCATTTAACCTCTATTCTGGTCATAAGCCCTGAAAGATGTATATCTCTCTCTTGGTAGGATGCCCGTGGGCATCCTAACCCAGAATAAAGATTAATCGTAGATTTTACGGGTTGATACACGCTTTTCCTGAAGTAAATACTTCACCTGATACACATTGTTCCCTGGACGGATCGATCTCCATACAACTACGGTTACCATGCTGTTTTCCAACCAAACACCATGCGGTTTGGTTGGATTGGTGAGATTTTTGTATCGGATTCTCCGGCGGAGTCGGGCTCGGTTCGACAGGATGTTCTCTCGAAGGGGGTTTGGTTGCTTTTTCGATAATTTCGTCCAATTTCCCACTATCCGTGGGCTTGGTGGTCGGTGTGATTACCACCACCGGGGATACGGGTATTTTCTTAATTTCTTCACCGGTTACACCACTTTTCATCAAATTACCTACATCATTGATCGCACCACTTCCTAAATCGATGGATATCTTGGCCGCATCTGCCACCGTATTTGTCGATGCGTTTATGATATCTCCACTCGCATAAAAAAAATTACCAATGACGCTCCCAAAAAAACCAGCGATGGTGCCTATCACCACTTTAAACCAATCAAAAAACGTATTTATAAATGTTACACCCAGTACCGATAGTAAGAGTAGAATCGACAAAAACATGATCAACCAATTACGATTATCACTAAATAAACTCGACATTTTGTCCGTATTTTTTTCTTGAAATGGCACTCTCGGTTCATTTTCCATTTGGTTTTCCATTTGATTACTGATAAAATATATGGAGACTTTTCCGATGAAGGTGACCGTAGGTCACCTGAAGAGTTTGGCATGGGGCTGAAAGCCTCCTTCACTACTAACTTCGAAGGTGGCAGAGCCACCGGAGAAGTTTGGTCAGTGGGCAGATCTGTTTCCTCAGAATCGACTTTGCGTCTAGAATAGACGAATATAATGACGTTATACAACAAATAAATAGAACCCATGGGATTTTTTAACTTTATTGAAACGTTCTTCTTTTTTAGTTTAGCCATTTCCTTCATATTAATCCTGTTATTGGTATACCATTTTAAACAACGTATGTGCACTTTAGAACAAAAAAGTGACACCATGGTCGGTATTATTAATGATATCGCCAAGGAATTAACCTATATCAAACAGGTTACCACCAATTATATGATGACGTCACCGGTTGTAAATAATGACAAAACCTCTTATATGTATCAATTTCCACCACCCTTCCACCAACGTTCGTCCACTCCAGCCTATGGTATTAATCACATAGAAATTATACCCGAAGAAGGTGATGATGAGGATGATGATGATGAGGATGATGAGGACGATGATGATGATGATGACGAAGAGGACGATGATGATGATGATGACGATGAGGATGAAAATCAAATACAAAAAATAGTGGTATCCGATTCCGAAATGGACGACGAAATTAAAATCATCAACTTAGAAACAGATACCTGTGAACAAATAGATCATATAACTGTTTTTATCGACGAACCTGTGGATGTTACAGAAGTGGCTGATGAACCTGTCGAGGTGGCTGATGAACCAGTTGATGTGGCTGATGAACCGGCTGAGATGGCTGATGAACCCGTCGAGGTGGCTGATGAACCAGTTGAGGTGGCTGATGAACCGGTCGACGTTTTGGGGTCTTCAGTAGTATCCATGAATCCCGTATCTTTGTCATTGGAAGAAAAAGAAGCTTACCGCAAAATGACTACACAAGCATTGAAAACTGTGGTCATGACCAAAGAATTGGTTTCCGACCCATCCAAATTAAAAAAATATGAATTATTAGATTTATTGGGTGCCGGATCGAACAATATCACTATGTAAAATACTATTTTTGGGGTAAAATAGTATTTTATGGATCAATATGCCAGCCTTATGGATCAATATGCCAGCCCAAGTACATTTTCTTGGTCTTTTCCTTGGATAAGATATGATGTTCTAAATGTTGTTCGTGGATCAATGAATCATTGTTATCTTTGGGTGTAAATGGTGCACAATTGATACTATATGTTTTGAAAAAACAATACAAAAAACGATCCGCTTGGTGATAATACGGATACTCAGCTCCTATACAATACTTGGGCATGGCCGGACTACTAAAACGGCACAAATACGTGGTCAACCGTTTGGCCGCCGCATTCGTGATTAAATAGGCCGCCGTACCACAATAATTTTTACTCATTTCCCACGGATCATACTTTTCGGTATGGTAATGTGAAAACAATATATAGGATAATTGCAAGATTTCCCAGTCTGGTGGAGCGCCCCGGATCAATTCTCCCATGGTCTCCTTCCAATACGGAACAAATTCCACCGATAAATCATCTTCGACAATCAAGGCGATCGGATCGTCCGTCATGGCAAATTGATGAATCGCGCGAAAATGCGAAATGGTACAGGCAAATTCCGTATTTACCATACGAGGGTGTTTTTGACACATGTAAAAATCCAGAAAATCTTCCATTCGTTCCGCCTTTCCGTCCATTCCTTCCACTCTCTCTATTTCGATCCCTTGAAACATCGGATCTTGAAACATTTTTTCCATATAGTTTTTACGATCCATACATCGGTCCAAGTTGATATAATAAATGTTCGAGATTCCTTCCATCGGATTCGGAACATTGATGGGTGTCAAATAATCAGAAAGACGTATCAATGGCACCGGTTCTACAGATGGTACTAGTCCTTGCATCGCCATTTGTGGTACACTACGCAAATTTTTGTTGAGAATTTCGATTTCGGGGACTGGTTCTGGTACTTCCGTATCCGGTGTTTTGTCTTTGTAAATCATATTCATATTCGACGAGGTTGTTCTTATACCTTTGCCAAGAATATCTGTTTCAGGTACAACTATCGGTGTATATACGTCTGGTTCAGTGTCTTTCAATACCATACCAAATTTATTGGGTGATTTTTTGATCGCCTTTTTTATGTTATCAAACATCACGCTTGAATAATTATAATGTCACGGTTTTATGTTTTTTATGATTGTATGTTTCCGGATAAATTAATACAATGAACGGCATCTAACTCTTCAGGTAAGGGGCTGAAAGCCTCCTTCACTATTAACTTCAAAGGAGACAGAGTCGTCGGATAAGTATAAGTTACACCAACCGAACATATTTACGACCCCATATATCATTATGTAGATCGTATAATGTTAGTATATTTTCGTCCCGAATTTGTTTTTTTTCTTGTTCTTTACGGTGTTTTCGTTCTTTTCTTCTTTGTTCTTTTTCCTTTTTGGTTTGTTCCATACTACGATTCCTTGTATCATCATGTAAATCATTCGACGTTAACGAATCGATCGCACAATGTTTGCGATAATTTTTATGGGCGTCATTATCGTCGCTAGATTGGTCAGTGGGCAGAATGCCTACAACTACTAACTTCGAAGGCGACATAGTCGCCGGAGAAGTTTGGTTATGTTTTCTATCAGGATTCCTTTTTATTATTTTGGAAATCAATAACATGTACACTATTACACTATTATATATTCTATCAAGATTATATTCATATACTTATTTTCTTTACTCCATTCCTAGAACGGTAGCATTCATCGGTTAAAAAATTGATTATAAATATTGTATACTGAATATTTGTAATACACAACACAAGACAAGACAATTATGGAAATTCTATCGTTAATTACCCTCAAAAATGGAGTAGACATGACGTTTGAAATTAAAGAAAGTATTTTATCGTTTGAAATGGATCAACCGACAGATAAAGATATGATGGTCACTATTCATGCTGTCCCAAACTCGTCCGGCTTATGTTCCAATAAAGTCGACTACCGAGTTAGTAGTGAAGAGGCTACACGTTCCGTGTGCCCCTTGCCATACGATACGGATGCAATTATTCAGAAAATCGAAGGTTTACAGAGGACTTTCCATCATAGCGCTCTTAATAAAAAGTTGCTCCGTCCAGGAACCTACATATTTACATTCAGTAACGATCCATCCGTACATCTTTCCGTGGTATTCATCAATAACAAATTGTCCTTTGAAGTATATTAGTTAGGTAGGTCTTTTATCATAAAGGGTGTAGACATCAGTTTTTTTTTCGGGTTCTAGAACCGTTTCCATTTGGCGGACTATGGTAGCCACGATAACAATCGGAACTGTGACCGGACTAAACATGGTGAATACATAACCAACGGTCCCACCGATCCACCCAGCACATATAGTCGTAATTATACAATTTGTATAAGTATCTTTTTTTGAATCTTGATATCCATAATACGAACCTATACATGTTCCAACTCCCGATCCTACCACAACTACTATCGGCATATATTCAACAAGTGACTTCCGCTCTGGCAAGGGGGGCTGAAAGCCTCCTTCACTACTAACTCGGAAGGTAGCTTTGCTACCGGACGAGTTTGCTCCACTACAAAACTTGACCCTTGTCGCATCAAATAATCGACGATTTTTTAGAAAATTATTGTACAAGGGTATACGAATTTTATTGGCTTGTAACATTGCTTGATTATTATCATATATACTAATATTTTTATATCATTTATAGAGATACAAATGATATACTTTTTATTTGAAATACAACAATTAAAGCCTCCAAAACTTTTCAGATGACCCATGAAGTTTATGTGAGCATAAAAATTGATTATAAACATTGTATACAGAATGTTTGTAATACACCATAACTACCATGGAATATGTTTATCTTGTCATCGAACGTGAATTTGTGCATAGCGATCAATCCGTATACAAAATCGGACGCTCTTCTCAAGAAAACGACAATCGTTTCCAACTGATATGCCAACAACGCGTCATGGATTCACAATTTTTGGAACGGGAAATCATACAATTGTTCAAACATAAATATAAACAACGTTCTGATATCGGGCGCGAATATTTTGAAGGCGATTCGTACCATATGCAACTAGATATATTTACTCTTATATCCACCTACAATTTTATCGTTCCCAATACTTCCTCTTTGTTTTCTGAATTTTTACAAAATCATCGTAATCATATGAAACGCGTTTTGCTACAATTAGTTGAGAGTTTTACGGAGGGACGACTTTTCGTATCGGTCAGAGGGGATGTAAGCCCCCCAACAACTAACTCAGTAGGTCACCAAGGTGACCGGATAAGTTTGGAGAAAAATCTCAATTCTACGGACTACGAAGTCGAACGTAGAATAACAACAGAGGACGAACCAATTCGTGAAATGACCACCAATCAATACACGTGGGCTTGGCTGGAAAGCCATTGACAAACTATGACTGCCGGCCACCCTCTATACCAACTCGTAAAACTCATAACATACTAGTTCATTCTATTTTGTCATAAAATTGATTACAAGTATTGTATACAGAATGTTTGTAATACACCATAACTACTATGGAATATGTTTATCTTGTCATCGAACGTGAATTTGTACATAGCGATCAATCCGTATACAAAATCGGACGCTCTTCTCAAGAAAACAATAGTCGTATTCAGCAATACCCCAAAGGTACCCAACTGATATGCCAACTACGCGTGATGGATTCACACTTTTTGGAACGGGAAATCATACAATTGTTCAAACATAAATATAAACAACGTTCTGATATCGGGCGCGAATATTTTGAAGGCGATTCGTTCAATATGCAACTAGATATATTTACTCTGATATCCACCTACAATTTTATCGTTCCCAATACTTCCTCTTTGTTTTCGGAATTTTTACAAAATCATCGTAGTCATATGAAACCGGTTTTACTACAATTAGTACGCGTTTATAAGAAAAAATTATTGACAACCACACCATTTACAGAACCTGTATTCAATATTAAAAATTATACAAAAAAATTAATTTGTGAAATTTGTAAATATACAACTAATTACAGTTGCTCATATACAAGACATATTGAATCAAAAAGACATAATGATATGAAAAATATTACTAATGAAATAAATAATAACAGTTTACACAAATGTAATATTTGTCGTAAAAATTATAAAAGTATTTCAGGACTATGGAAACATAAAAATTCACAAACCTGTCTATAATCAACTCACTATCAAAAAAATCTAATTTTTTTATATTTATAACAACATTGGAACGAAATACGTCCACTGTGGAACGATTCGTTCCAATGTTGTGACCGATATAAATTTTTTATTTTTCGATTATGGATATTAATTTCAGAATATTTGAAAAGGGAATTGAAATATTTACCACCATTATTATTTACTATATTTATAACAACATTGGAACTATTTAGGTACACCGTGGAACGAATCGTTCCAATGTTGTGATATATTTCAGAATTCTAAATTTCTATATCGGATAATATAATTCTTTGAAAAAATAAAAAGGGAATTGAAATATTTGCCACCATTATTATTTACTATATTTATAACAACATTGGAACTATTTAGGTACACCGTGGAACGAATCGTTCCAATGTTGTGATATATTTCAGAATTCTAAATTTCTATATCGGATAATATAATTCGTTGAAATAAAAAAGGTATTTGAAATATTTGCCACCATTATTATTTACTATATTTATAACAACATTGGAACTATTTAGGTACACCGTGGAACGAATCGTTCCAATGTTGTGATATATTTCAGAATTCTAATTTTCTATATCGGATAATATAATTCGTTGAAATAAAAAAGGTATTTGAAATATTTACCACCATTATTATTTACTATATTTATAACAACATTGGAACTATTTATGTACACCGTGGAACAAATCGTTCCAATGTTGTAAACGACATAAAAATCTTTCGTAATAGTATAATATTGTTATGCCAGAACATAATTGTGAAAGTTGTAATTATAAAACAAATTATGGTTGGGCTTACGAGCGCCATCTTAAATCAAATAAACATATAAAAAATCAAACATTGGTTGTAAAACCTATGATTGTGATGCGATATTCATGTAAATTATGCTCAAAAAAATATCAAACCAGTTCAGGACTATGGAAACATTCTCAATCATGTATAAAAGAAGAACCCCCGCAACCAACTCAACCACCACTAGAAAATACCGTATTAACAACCGCATTACTCGAAACAATCAACAAATTGAATACAAGATTGGAGACATTGGAGTCGTTGGGGACAGTGAACATAGTAAATAATAACAACAATGTAAATATATATTTGAATTATCTGGACACTCATTGTAACAAGGCCATCAATCTATCACAATTTCTGGAAACGATTGAGTTTATGAAAGAGGACTTTGAAGAAATCTGTAAAAAACGGTTTTATGCACAAGGAGCGAATGCGATTTTGAGACGGAAGATTGAATGTTTACCGATCGAAGAGCGTCCGTTGCACTGTGCTCAACCCATCGTAAACAAACCGACACCGTTTTTGATACGGGACAAGGATACGTGGAAAACAGAATGTCCGGCATTGATAGAGTATATGTTGAAATACGGTGATGAGGATATGAATGAACCCATGCTTATGGTCGAGTTCTTGGAAAAATACAATAGTAAACTATATGATGCTTTTACCGAAATGATCAAAACCGACCAAAAATTCAAGAAAATTCAGAATGAAATGAATATATCGGGTCAAAGTCTAACACATATCAATATGTTGAGAGAAATGTCAGATATGTTGGTGTTGGATACCCCGTAAAAAATACTATGTATATTATAGTTAAAAATAAATATAATATATAGAAAAGATGGAATCAATCATATCACCAAGATGGGTTCGTATCCATAAATTATCCATCGCCATTACGTTGTTTCTTTGTTTCATGATCTTGGTGCATGTAACCAAGCCGGCGTTTATCTATAATGAAAAAGGTGGATTTCGTCCATTTGGCTTGGGATATCGTAATTATACGGTATTTCCGATATGGATTGTCTCGATCATTTTAGCCATTCTGTCTTATTTCTTGGTAGTGTGGTATATCTCGGTATAGATATTTGATGCCTCCACTACGTACGAGGATTCGTCTACAAGTTGGTAAACAGATATTGCATGGATATGATAATACTGGTCAAGGAAGCAAAATAAATCCAGCAACTGTGTCCGATGGTTTGTTTTTGGAGAACGAACCGGAACAAATTTTCAATGTCCGTCTTGGTAATTCCGCCCTCGGTATGGGTGTTTATCTTAAAATCGTAATGATGGTTGTTGTAGAACAGTTCAGAAAAGACGTTGGCAAATTGTTTGACAGAAAAGGTATTCATCATAAAATCGTAATAGATGTCCGTACTGGGGAATACTTTCTTTTCTTGGAAAAATTTGTGTGTAAAAATATGGTTCATGGTTTCGTTCAAGAATTTCTTGGAAGTGGCGGAAACTAAAGAATAACCAATGGAATTTTCAAACGGTAGTACCATGGAAGAATTATTTACAAATAAAAAGGTGAATCCTAAGATCAAAGACGTACATATGGAAGTACGTTTCAAGGCGGACTGAGTATCCGTACCACGATACACCAGCGAATACAATATCATGGACATACCAAACACCAATAAAAAGATGAAAGAAAAGAGGAAAAAACGACTACGTGAAACGTGTCGGTTGATATCGGTAAATATGGGTTCCCAGTTGGCGTTCATGGTACGAATCAATAAATCGGTATCACTATTCGCAGGTATGGGAGATGTAAAGATATTGTGCCAATCGTCAAAAATCTTGGTATTTTTTAAAAGAACCATCATACTCTTGGTAAGTAGCTGGTTGTAGATATAAATGACGAACCAAAAGATACCGAGAAGTACCAAAGCCAGTAACGAAACATAAAAGGTACGATTTTCGGTTCGAACAATTTGCGAAGTATTTTGCATATTGTTTTGCATGGTATATACGTTGTTTTTGATGGCGGGTATTTCCGATTGTAGATTTTGTAATTGTAGTTTTTGTTGTTGGATGATCATATCGCGTTGTTGTAAATTGTCGGTTAAATCATCCACTTCATCCGATAAATCTGGTGGGCATGATACAGGAGTTGTCGGTTTCGATTTGGTTAATAGTGACATATATGATCTATCACTCTATAGGATATGTCAACGTAAAAAAGATGGCTAGGATACGTCAGTACGCGTAATTGTATGTATGTGATATAGAGTATACGTATGTGTGATGGATACACCAAAATTAATTGAACAGGGTGTAAGGAATTATATGCAAGTGGTATTGACCAAATGTTATGACCATCGTGTACAATTTTATTCAGCAACCTTGAATATCGTGGTATTAATCGTATTTTTAGGCATTACAGGAATGATATTATGGTATTGTCATTCCAGACAATTGAGTCCGGAAGACAGACACAAAAAAAGAATGAAAGACCAAGAATATGTATTGACTAAAATAAGACAATTTCAAATACACAAAGATCAACAAAAAAACCAATTATCTCAATTAATTCATCGTGTAGCACCGGCGGAAATACGTAGTATTCCATCTTCTTCAGTAATGGAGATGTCACAAAATCCGGCGGATATTATGTATCGTCGTGTCTTGGAAGAATGAAACCCAATAGTATGATATAGTAGTATTGGTAAATAATAATGGACAAAAAATACACAGAAAACCAATACCTTGACCTTGACCTTGACCAAGAACAAGACCTTGACCAAGAACAAGAACAAGACCTTGAACAAGAACAAGACCTTGAACAAGAACAAGACCTTGAACAAGAACAAGAAATGTCTGACGAAAATGTTCAAAGTTCATTGACAGGAAATGCACGATTGGAAGAGATATATGAAACCATGAATAACAATGATCCAACACTCACCAAATTGTATATTAAGGAACCATTACAAGGTGAATTGGATTTTGGTTTCTTGGGGGATAACTCATTGATAGATGAAATCGTATTTCAACCCGGTGAAAAAGATCGTATGATCACCGGTTTAATTCATTTACCGAATAAATTGAAAAGACTGGTATGTACCAAGAATAAATTGAGAGAATTGACCAATCTGCCAGCATCTTTGGAAGAGCTGATTGTAACCGACAATATATTAGGAAAAATAGATTTGATAAGTACTCCCAATTTACGTATTTTCAATGGTTCAAATAACAAATTGTACATATTGGAAAATCTACCCGCCACCTTGGAAGAATTGAATGTATCACAGAATCAGTTGAACAAACTCAATTTGCTGGGTTTAACGAAATTAATCAAACTTGATTGTACTGATAACAGGCACCCATTTATCTTGGAAAATTATCCCACGAATCAAAAAAGTATAGATGTAAAGATGGACACGGATGTGTTGGCACAAGTGGGCGGAGCATCCGAAGATACGGATTCGGACGAAGACGAGACCAAACCAAAAAGGTCCACCAGCAAAATCACCTACACGGAAGCATTAAACCAATATTTTGCTTTTAAAACGAAATATGACGAATCCGTCAAACAATTACACAAAAAATCCAAAGCAACCAAAGAAACTACCAATACCAAATCAAAAATCAAATCGACCACCAAGGAACGATTACCCCCATGTATTCAATGCCATACCAATGTTGGAATGACCTTTTCCAAGAAGGGATCCACCTATCATGCATATTGTGGTATAGGAGACAAACGTAATTGTTCTTTTGAAATCGAATTATTTGCAGGTGATCATGAAAATTTAGATGATTTAGTAAATTCAGCCAATCGTGATTTTGAGAACGAAAAACAAGAATTAGTCCAACAAAAAATGGAAACGCTGTTTGGTTGGATCGATAACAAAACTTCAGCAACCAAGTTCAAAGAGAGATTAGAGGCCTATGTACAAAGCAATCTGTATATAGACATATTAATGAATTTATATCGCGAAACCCATTCCAGTCCTAGTCGCCAAGAGTTGATCGATCGTCAAATACACCGTATATCTGAAATAAAAATCCAAATCCAAGAAGTATTGAAAGAATTCAGTGCCGACATATTAAACAAGGAATTGTTACAACAGGCGATGGAAATTCATGTGAAGGAATTGATGCCGGAATTGGCCAAATTACAGAAATTACGTAATATAGTACAAGAAATGAATCCTGTCTATGAAATGGTAGAAGGATTTATGGGACAACAAACCAACCAATTAACCGGTTATAAATTGTTTCAACAATCATCATCACTAGGTTCAATCGAATTCCAACATACAGCACCTAAAGTGGTGAAATATGTACGATCATGATTTATGATTTATGAATTAGGTAGAACATTGGTTGAAATTACTATATCCGTCCCATACAACATTGTTCGTTTCTGACCATTTTTTCATGGAACAAGCGGTGGTCAATCCACTGACCATCGCAGATAGTGGAATAAACGAATATCCACTGGAGAATTTACCAAGATTTTTACTACCGGCAGTACAAGATCCGTCCGTATTGGCTGTCCAATAATCAGGACAGGCGCTGGCATTGGGGGGATAAGGGGCTTGTGATGTGGCACCCTTCATTTTAATACCAAGATATGCCAAAATAGCGATAAGAACAATCACCGCAACTACCATAACAGTCAACTGATAACCTTCCATAATTACTATTTACTATATATTCTATATTATAAGTATAGAATATAGATAGAACAAAAAACATGAATACCATGACAAATACAATGATCATTGATCCGGTAAAATACAATGGTCAAGTGAATTTGATGGAACCGGAAGATGCAACTGCCCGTTTTAAAATGTTTGAACGAATCGCCATCAAAAACAAGGCCACCGAATATAGAAATCCACTGGAAGGAATATGGGAAGATAGCCTTTTAGCTCGTCTTTATTTTTCAGCGGAGAACATCCAAATTTTACAGAATGGAATTCGTGCAGGGGTATATCGTATGTCCAAGAACAAGTACAGTATACCACCACAGAACCAAGACGCATTGAAAATCGTGATGCGTAGTATTTATTTGCAATATACCACCAATTCACCCAATAACATAACGCAACAAATCGAGACACTGAACGAATTGGTATGGGATTACTGTGTACCGTTTGTGTATAATGAGTGTATCGCATATATGAAATATATAGAAGATCAGAGTACATTGGTGATGCCTATGGAACGATCCATACCGGTAGACCGTGATTTCAAACAATTGGAATTGAAATCGTGGTTTTAGTTAGGTGCAAACTTCTCCGGCGACTTTATTGGAACATAAGCCTACGAAGTTAGTAGTGAAGAGGCTCACGTGCCGTGTAGGAATGTCAGCCCCTTGCCAAAAAATATAGAAATAATGGTATATTATAGTATAGATGAGTGAAAAACCCGAAACAGATTCGAATCAGGAAGAAGAAGAATATATAGTGGTGTGTGATAATTGCAATGACGAAATCAACTGCATGAAAGAAAATATTTACTGCCTAAGTAAAAACAAGATGGATATGGCAATATGTGTATATTGTTTCGATGATTGTTGGAGAGAATTGAAATTTGATGGGTGGGAATGTGATGATTTCTCGCAACAATCAGAGGTTGACCAATCATAGATGGACGGTAAAAAAATACAAATATACAAATATACAAATATACAAATATACAAATATACATTTTTTTATTTGATTTACCTTTTTACACCGGTATTACACGTGATGAACTATGAATTCGCATAAGTTGTGAGATACGTGGAGATGAATTTTGTGAACTACTTCTACTAAGCAGATCATGTATATGATCCCAACTGGGTAATGATACAGTGATAAATGGTGATTGTCTTGGTAAAGAGTTGGGGGTGGGTTTCGTACGTAGGGATGCCATATCGATTTGTCTATCTAATTGTTCGTCTTCTTTTACAATATCGGGGTTGTTGTTTTTCCATAATTGAATGGCGCCTTTCAATCCAATATTTGTATACAATTTTTTGTTAGTTATAGGGGAACGATCCATCGGACTCGTTGAATTATTTAGTAGCCATGTATCAATCGCCGTCCGTTCATAAGTATGGCCGTCTTGAGCGACAACGGGGTCTACCATCAATTTGAACGATATCGGACATATCCAGTCTTTGAATATTTCGGTTCCTTTTGCAAAAAGGGATGGCAAGGTAGTTTCATTGGAACTCAACACGGTGGTTTCTGGTTCCTCGCTACCACCGCCGACTGACAAGGGGGCTTCCGTACCTTGTAGCCTCTGCACTACTAACTCTGAAGGTGACTGTAGGTCACTGGAAGAGTTTGAGAGAGGAATGTCCAAACTTCCCGTGTCAGCGTTGGCGACCCCTTCTTCCGGTACGCTCATATAATTAACGACAGGTTTTACTTGTTGACTCATGTTTGTTACATATATCGTATTGATTGTAGTGATATATGTAATGATAGTAAAAAAGCGAATCAATTTTTTATTCCGTGCCCTTACCATAATAGTTTATCAGCATAATACCCAGGACTACCAACGACATGACGATCCTTTTCATGTCGTTGTTTGTATCTACGTCGATGTTCGTCGGCGACGGCTTTTCCTTCGTTTTTCCAAAACGTGGGATAATCGCTGTAGCCCATGCCCCCACACGACGCAATCTTTTTACCATCTTTGTCAAAAACATCCAATTTTTTTTTAGGGTTCGTCGAATGTTTTACGGATACCCCCAATCGTTTGGCTTGATCACGGGTATATTTTGTAATCACGTAATGAGGCATCAATGTCATACAATATTACTATATTTTTTGTTTCAGTATCAAAGAATGTCCACTGTTGGGAAAATGTTTGAATAAGACTTCATCGGGTGGTGCATTCCATATTTTAGGTACTAACAGACTACTTAATGAGACTACCCCATCACCTTCACCATACAGCGTCTGAAATTCTTTCTTGGTATTCGTGATCAACAATGTGGTAGCGGTTTTTTCTAGTGGAATCGTAGTTGAATAAACAATATGTGTTTTTACACCCGTCCATTCGCTAAATGAGTCGAAAATGTGTTTATTCGAATACCATCTTTTACGAACGTCATGTAATTCGAAAAAGGACATATAGTCGTCTATTTCCCGGCCTTGATCGATTACCACGCTATGATTGACGTATTTGGTGATTGGCATGTTCCATACGGATCCCCCCAAGGATTGTATGACGGGTTTTCCGATAAATCGGGTAAGATGTTTGTTCGACAAACAATGCTCGAGTACCAATACTGTTCCACCGAACGGAACATTGATATTGACAACGGAGTTGATCCACGTACGTCGCCATTCGGGGCTTTGTCGATGTAAAAACCAATGAATCACCATACCACCGGTACTATGACCGAGTAAAATGACGGGTTGATTCATATTTTCGATATATGTTTTGATACGACTGAATAGACTGGTAATATAGTCATATTGGTCAATTCTACGAAAATCATAAGGAATCGGATAAATATTGGGTTCATTGATAATGGTTTTATATATGTTTCGTATGGGTAAAAATGGTAAAAAGGAAAGATCCAATGAATGAATATCACCCAGTGGTGGTGTATCAATGTGAAAATTATTCATAATCTCTTGTTTCCATTGTTGATTTTTGAATAAAAAATCATACATCCGGGGTGGATATTTTTGTTGAGTGTTTTCCAGTAATTTTGAAGCGCCCAACCCTGGAAAGAGTAAAACTGGTTGCGGTTTATTCCATATTTGGTTAGTACCTTGATGTCGTACTAATAATTTGATAGAATACATACTTTTCATAATGATAGTGTAAAAAAGAAACTGAATACAATACATCTACTATACCTTCTTATTTTTGTATGGATTCGTTACATAATCGTTTGTAATGATGGTCGTGTTTCACATTGATATGTTGGTAAGGTAATTTTTCGTTACCAATGGCAAATGCCATAATTCGTTCGTAAATACCACCAAGATGACCATGGCCAGTGCCGTTGGGGGCTTCAATACACCAAGGATATAATTTATCATATAATTGTACAACCCACTGCATAATTTTGGCATAGGTGTTGGAAGGTAATATAAAACTGTTCATGAGTGGATATATTTCTGAAGTACTAAATTTGGTGGTAAAAAATTGTTCATAGTCGTTAATCACAAATTGTAGAGTATTTACTTCACCCCAGGTTTGTAATGCACAAAATTGATAATTATATATTTCCATAGGAAAATACATGGGAACATCCGAGCGCGATGCGCCATTCTCCCCCTTGCCAAGTTGATTTTGCAAGAATTCAATCAGATTATCCTTGAAAATGGTGTCATATTGAAAAAATCCTATATAATCATAATCTTGGTGTAACTGATTGGCATATATATGATATATGGCAGAATTTTCATTATATCCTCTTTTTTGAAACAAAGGATCATACATAGGTAATTCCCATTCGTTCACTACTTTATATTTGTTAGGAGTATATGTTTTGACAATCTCATCATTTACAGCGAAAAATGTAAAATATTTATGTAGTACATCGTCGGGTATGTGTTGATAACATTCATCAAACAGTGTATGATGGAAAACGACAAATATTTGTATACGACAATCGGTCATGGTATATGTAAAATATACGGTTTGTATCTAAGTTATTTCTTTTGGGTACGATTATGTTTGACAGAAGGTAAGCGTCGTGTTGAAACGTTTTTTTTAGAAGTAGACGGACAAAGAATATTCACAAAATCTCTACGGAAATATTTGAACATACGATAATCTGTTTGAAAAGATCCCCATTTAGTGGCTTTTAATACATCTTGGAAAACGGGGGTTTCCATACACTGAATCATTCGTTCACCTTCGGGTTCGGTACGTATCGGAATACCAAATGAGAGCTGAGACATACCATATTTACCGGTATAATCATTGACCGGATACTGTTTTTCGTTGAAATTTAAAATAACTTTGGGTACGCCAAACTGTTTGTCGGATTTATGTTTTGTATAACGGATACCCATACCCTTGGTGGTCAGTGTGTGTATCACAGGAAATTTATGTATATGAGTAGGCCGTTTGGTAAGTACACGGGCGTCATACAAGGATGAATCGTAAATAACCGGAATACCTAACTTCTCCGGGTGCAAAGCACCCTTTGAAGTTAGTAGTTCGGAGGCATTCTGCCCCTTGCCATCATTCTCCCTACTGATCAATAACAATTTTATTTTTTCATAGAGAAAATTGGGGTAAAACGGCCAATTCTTGGGAATGATTTTGTTGTGATATGTTTCACCGTGTTCATCAACCAAGAGAGGAATGGGTTTTTGACTGTATCCTTCGCTGGTAATAACATACAAATCGAATCGGGTTTGAGCGCCAAATATTTTTTTGCCCGCGGATTTGTCATAAATATGAATATATAATATTTTATCGTACAGGATGGGAAACAGAGGGTGTTCTGGTCGACGCCAGTTGGACGGGGTGATCCAACCGAGAAAACTCCCATGTCTACAAATCGACATGGCTTTTTTGATAAAAAGATCCCATAAGGTTCGATTACCTGCGGAACCTGTGTAAGATTCATGTTTAGGAGATTGGTATGGTGGATTGGCAAGTATGATGTCATATATTTTTTTAGAATCATCAATCACGGTATTGTCCAAGAAATCACCCTGAATGATGTTGGTTATCGGATATTTGTATCTCAGCCGACGAACATTGACAGGATTGAATTCGACCATGGTAAGCATATTATGTAATATGTGTTTTTTACGTACAGTGGCATTAGGTATGGCATCTTCCAGTCCTTCCATAAGTCTTGGTAATACAGCATCAAAAAAATTACCGGTACCGGCACAAGGATCTAACCAGTGAAGGTTTGGTTGGGTCCATACATTTTTAGGCAAATGATCTAACAATTCTTGAATCAATTCGGTAGGAGTAAATACTTCTCCATAAATGTCTTTATTGGTAGCCATATATATGTATATGATATAACATGTCGAATCTTCTTGGTGGAACGCCTATGCCATTTGATTGTGCTTACCCAGAGTATATTCAAGAAACATTACCAAAATCGAAATTAGGATATGGTACTAATAATTTGTATCCCAAATTCCCTCCTAAAATGTCAGATGGACGTTCATTGATTTCGTCGTGGAATCCTGAATCGGTCGTAGATGATGTATTTAAAAAGGAACATATGAATGAATTTAGTGATCTCGCACCACTAAATCCGAATTGGATGTATCGTAGATATATGCAAAAGAATGGATATCAAATCATGGGACAAAATTACCGCGAAACCGCTAACGATACTGGTACGGCAATATCGGTATTTGACAAAGATCATATTAGTTTACAAAACAATGCCAGTAATCGACCATTTTTGTTTAATTCTTTGATGGATCCTTCACAACCACCCGGATACGAATCATCGAATTTAAAGAGTTTATATTTGACGCGTGAACAATTAAATTCACGTAAATCAGCACCAGTAATCGTATAAAAAAATGGGTATTTACTAGTGTATAATTGTATTTGTATATCGATGAATCAATGAATTAATGAAAGATTATTATATCGGTGAAAGTGCTCCAAATTCTTCATATGATAACAATGTGGACGATATGTCATTAAATATTATACTTTCAAAGACCATTGTTAAAAAGAGGATGAAAGATTCAGTTGATTCAACTGAATTAGTTGTAATAGGGGACCGAAGGTCCCTGTGCGAAGGCATTTTGCCCTCTGTCCAATTCGGTAAACCATTTGAATCAAAAAAATATACTGTAACTGAATTAGCTGAATTATATAAGCCATCCGTCCAGAGGACTGTTAGCCTTCGCACAGGGACCGAAGGTCCCCTATTACAACTAATTTCTCCTGAAGACTACAGCGCAAATAATAATAATTTACCAGCGAATATTAATATTAATACGCTCTCAGAATGTATAACTCATGATTCAATGGATGATTTACGTATTTCATCCAAAAAAACTTCTCCAGTTACCAACGAACCGCAGTCACCTACAAAGTTTGATCAGGGTGTAGTATGCATTCATCAATTAATTCGTACAGTAAGTTTGTTATCGGAAACATTAAGTAAGAGGGAAACGAAGAACGCGTCAGATACATCCGGTCAACCTCTTCCGGTAGCCTCTGGCAAGGGACAAACTCGTCCGGCGACTATGTCGCCTACCGAGTTAGTAGTGAAGGAGGCTTTCAGCCCCCCTTGCCAGAATGCCACCGAACTACTAACTTCAAAGGTTGCTTCTGGTCAAACCGAAGTAAGTACCTATGTGAAGATTCATTGGTACAACAAATTGAATTTTACATTTATAGGACCAATACTCGATAAATATCGAAAACACAAAATTACCCCAGAAATTTAGATAACACCTTATATGTATAAGGTGTGATGTCAAACATGTTATGCCAATACAAAGATTATTTTGGAAAACCGGGAAAAGGTATTCATTCCTATCGCATAGCAGACATAGCTATGATTGATGTTGGATTTACTATTTTGGTGGCATGGTTACTTTCTTATTTGTTCGAGTGGAATTTTCTATGGTGTTTGTTAGGGTTTTTTATCTTGGGTATATTGATGCATCGACTGTTTTGTGTACGAACCAAGATAGATACAATTCTGTTTACATAATATATGACGAATCAACATCGTATATTATCATTTGATATTGGAATAAAAAATCTTGCCTATTGTTTCTTGAGTGAAGATATTACCGATCCTCCGTCAAACTCTTCCGGTAGCAAAGCTACCTTCAGAGTTAGTAGTGAAGGAGGCTTTGTAGCAAAACGTTTAGAACCGCAAAGCGGTTCGGTACGTTTTCTACATTCGTTTCCTAGAATCGGCAAAGCCGATTCTGAGGAAACAGATCAGCCCCCCTTGCCAACAAACACCAAGATATTAGATTGGAAAATAGTCGATTTATTGAATACTGAACCCCAAGTAACACATAACCATGTCTGTAAATGTTTGTTGTCCACTTCTACCAAGAAAGTACCGAAGGAATGTGGTAAAAAAGCCAAATATCAATATACGACATCGGTCTCGGAAACCTTGTATTTTTGTGAGTCTCATGCCAAAAACAATAAAACATATTTGATACCAAAAAAATCACACGAAGAGTCTGCACTGAATAAACTCAAACGGGAAGGACTGGATAAATTAATCACCGAGTACAATATTTCTTTGGATGCATCAACCAAGATCACCAAGAAGGTCTTGGTAGAAGCACTACGTGATTATTATACGAAAAAATCGTATACCTTGATTTCGACAAACCCGGTTTCAAACATGACAGCCAATAAGATTGATATGATTACCATTGGTAGAAATATCAAACATATCATGGATAAATTGGAAATAATCACTACTTACAATCCCACCCATATTATTATGGAGAATCAAATATCCACCATGGCATCACGTATGAAAACGATTCAGGGTGAATTGACCATGTACTTTATCATGAAATTTCCGAATGCACATATAGAATATATTTCTTCAGCGAACAAACTCAAACATTTTACACCCGTACCGACTACACCCGTACCGACTACACCCATAACTACATCGAATAAAAAATATCGTCAACATAAACAAGATGCCGTTACATATACACAACAAATGTTACAAACAACCCCTGAATTATCTACGTGGATAAATACATTTAATAATCATCCTACAAAGAAGGATGATTTGGCAGATTGTTTTTTACAGGGAATCTGGTATTTACGGTTTCGATTACCGATTGTTTGATCAATGCTTCATATTGTGGCATAAATATTTTTGGATTCATCAATTGTTGAAACTTTTGATGAATTTCTCCTTGTTTACGATAACGATCGAGTCTTGGTTGATCTTGGGACAATGACAGAACAATATCAATATATTGTTCTGGTGATGAAGCGACCAGTTCCGGAAATCCACAATTTTGTAGTAGAGATGCGGATACATTATGTGCATGTAAATGCGGATGACTTAATGTGACCACCGGAATGGAATTGTATAGTGCATTACATGTTGTTGTAGTACCTGAATACGGAAAACTATCTAACATAATATCAATATTGGAGAATAATGATAAATAATCGCTGGTAGACCCATAAGTGGAGAAAATAATACGATCTTTATTGATTTTTCCAGGTTCATGACCAACCCCCAGTTTATCGTAATATCTTTCCATATGAATTTGACTATCGATTGTAGTATTCAGTTTAATCACCAATTTTGTATGGGTGCTTTGTAATAAAATTTGTTTCCATACAGACAATAGTTCGTCCGAATTTTTCGATTCACGGTTCATCGAACCAAGAATAGTCCAAACTTCTCCGGTGGCTCTGCCACCTTCGAAGTTAGTAGTGAAGGAGGCTTTCAGCCCCTCTTGCCAAACTCGTCCGGCGACTCTGTCGCCTACCGAGTTAGTAGTGAAGGAGGCTGGAATCCCCCCTTGCCATTCGGTGGTATTCGCGTTTAATGGTAGAGGCTCGGATTGTAATTCTGATTTAAATAACAAGAAACAGGTTGACATATACAGTCGTTTTTCAGCGAACCATTGATTGGATGTAGACGGATCAGCTATGCGATCCGTGATACGATATTGCATAATTTCGGACGATCCGACGGTATTCGGGTATCCAATATACGATATTTGTATGGGGGCAGGTTGTTTTGCGAAAATATCAATACGATTTTTTTCGGTATAACCGTTTAAATCGAACAAAACATCAATATGAAGATCACGTATACGATTGATAGCGTGGTCTATTGGTGTATTTTGTAGATTGATTATAGTACATTTTTGTCGTATATTTTGGTATTTTTCATTATTCATAAATTCATTAAAATTTTTGGTAAAAAATAAGGTAATATTAAAGCATGTTTCGTCGTGATGTTCTAGTATGGGTAAAATGAAATTCGATACAGCATGATGAATAAAGTCGGAAGACACATATCCAATGTTTATCCTTTGAGTTTTCGTTGGAAGGCATTCATCCCCCTTGCCACCGACTAGATGAAAACTCGTACGTCCGTAGGACGGGAGAGTTTCGTCGGGATGTCGGGAACGAAGTGGAGACATTAACCAATCGAAGCGGTGTTTCCATTGTTGCTTGGTGTCATTGGTCCATGGGTAACAATCAATTGAATAATATTTGTTTATAAAAGAACATAATTGTAAACGCTCTTTTTCGTTATAATAAACATAATCGTATATTAACATATTACTACAAAACAGGTTGACTTTCGTATCATGGTTGATTTGTGAATTTTGTAATATCATATTACAAATTTGTAGATTACGTTTTAACAATTTGCTCAGCCACGTAAATTTCGCCATACGCATGTAAAGAACTAATGCATTATTAAGAATTTGATATTGTATTTCGTAAGGAAGTTGACATGATTCTGTCGTATCCGTCTCAAAATCAAAATGACATATTTTCAATAAAATAGAATATATATTGTCTGCATATTGTAGTTGATTTGTTTTGATATAATACGCGCCTAAAAATAGTAACCATCTGGAGTCTGGGTTTTCAGAACCAAATGTGTATTTTTCAAGGAATGATGGGTAAGAATCGAAGATATATTGAATATATTGAGTATATCCATTATCAAACAATAATTTCATAAAATCGAGTACATTTTCAATCGGATCCAAACTGTACAATGAAGCCGTGAATCCGGCAGGTTTTTTGTTGTATAAACGAAAAGCGGATTGAAACCAATAACCCGCATGGTGTATTTCATTCGGACGATTGGTGAAAAGGATGTATGCCATAAAATAATGCAATTCAGCACTATCCGGAAATAAAAATAAGACTTTGTACAAGATTGATTCACATAACGTTATGTCAGATACATTTGCTCGAACGATTTGTATTCCCAAGTTATATATTTCGATTAATTGTGCCTTATCCTGCGGGGTAATATCTATTTTTTTGGCATGTAGACAGGATTCACACAAAGCATAAAATTGTAATATATGATTTTCGTTATCTTTCATACTTCTATAATGAATGTAAGTAACAGTATACGTTTATGTATTTAGAAAATACTTCATAGATATAACATATTAGATATTCAAAGAATCATGGAAGTGATTGATATTGGATTAGATCGCAACATGGAAAACATTTCAATACAATTAGACGAAGGATTTGATCGTAGGCCTTCAGTAAATTTTGGGCCAGGTATAGAGTTATTAATGAACGAAAAAAAGAAAAATACATTTGCGAATACTAGTGTGGATTTAGGCGAATTAGATAAATTAGAAAATGATTTGAATGATTTATCACGTGGTAGTAATAGTAATAGTAATAGTAGTGGAGACAAAACGATCAATTTTGGTAGTTGGTTTGGTAATAATAGTGGTAGTGAACCGGCGATACGTATTCATGATGAATCCAATGACTCTGGATTAGGCGAGGCAACCGCGAATAGTATAGCGGGTGTAACGAATACATCGGATGGATTTAGTAAATTGAATATGGAAATTCCGATGGAATATAGTAATTCGAGTCGTATGACGGATCGTGAAAAGCGTCGTAAGAAACGTGCTATGATTAAAAAATTGGAAGAATGGTATGAAAAGGGGACGATTAAACATACGTCACATTTTAATATAGATTCGAATTACGACGAAGTGGAAGACGAATACGAAGGAGCATTGGAAGATAAACGTAAGAAGGATAGTGTGAAGATTTATGGTTGGTGGTTTATGACCTTGGTCAATTCGGTAGAATATGCAAATTCTGCATTCAATCCATTTGATTTGAATTTGGACGGGTGGGGAGAACAAATCAGTGAAGATTTGGATTCTTACGAAGAATTGTTCCTTGAATTGTACCAAAAATACAAGGGTGGTAAAATTGCACCCGAAATATCCTTGTTGTTACGTTTAGGATTTTCCGCGGCGGTGGTCAATTTTACGAACAAGGCATTGTCCACAGCTACACCTGCATTTAATGATGTGATTCGCCAGAACCCGGATTTGATGAAAATGTTTACCAATGCGACGGTACAATCCATGAGTCAATCGAGTCCCGGATTCAATATGGCAAGTCAGATGATGAATCGTGAGCCAGAAGTCGGTACCACCTTCGGACCTCCACCAGCGCCCGTACAAACCAAAAACATGGCGCCACCACAACGCCCACAAATGCAACAAATGCAGTTTACCCAAAGACCAGATATTATGGCAGGAAGAGGTCAAGCACAGCCCATGTTTCATGAATCCGGTATTGATATGCAAGAACGATCACCAGTGATGAGTCCTCCTCCTTCACGACCGGAGATGCGTGGTCCCCAAAACATGGATTTGGATAATATTTTGTCGGGATTAAAAACACGTGATGTTGTATTACATAGTGATCCACCAAGACAACCACAGCAACAACAACAGCAACAACCAACCCACGAAGAATTTGCTGATATGGGAATATCCTCCACCGTTTTGAACGAAAATGATTCAATGATTAGTATTAATTCGTTGCGTGATATGCAAAATGCCACAGCACCCAAACGTGCTCGTCGTAAGCAACGAAGTGATCGTAATACAATTTCCTTGGATATCTAGAATAATATCTATATAGAGATATCTTGAACAATATTTGTAATATTATGAGTGTAAATAACGATGATGTCGAAGATAAATATGAATGTCAAGAACCACCCCCAAGTTTGTTTTCTATTCCACAATTTATTTCAGTTGAAAGCACAAATGATAAACTACGACAAACTATTATTGAACTGAAACAAATCATTAAAAATCTAAAAATCTTTACACCTTTGCCGATTTAAATCGCCCCCTTCAGGGGGCGATTCCAGTGGCAAAGTAACGTTGCCACGCGCATTTTCAATGCGCGAAGGTGTAAAGATTGTGATAATGATAAGATAATCATTCCGACCGATAAATTTACAAAACACATGTTAGTATTAAAAAAAACCGTTGACGAACTAAAAACACACAATTGAAAACTCGGATTCATCGTAGATATAGTAAATTTACACTATACGTTTGATATAGTGTAAAAATCAAGATAACCGTTCAAACTTCTCCGGTGGCTCTGCCACCTTCGAAGTTAGTAGTTGTAGGCATTGTAGCAAAACGTTTAGAACCGCAAAGCGGTTCGGTACGTTTTGAACCAGTCGTTTTCACGTAAAATCGTTGTAAAATTGTCAAAATCGTCCAAACTCATATTGTGGCAACTAATGATATTGGAACAATGAATATGATCATGACAACAATGGTAAATACGATTATACCCGAATAATTTACTGATATTGATAATTCCGATATGATTACATTCGTAGAATCTGTGGAAATATTGGATAAATTTCCCTCCCAAGCAATGAATATAAAAAGAAAGACATACATCACATGCCGGATCAAATTGTTTTGTATTGGTCTGATTACAATTGGATAACCAAACGTCGGTCATGGTTTCTAAAAACGGATATAAACTGTCCATCATACCACGCGATAGTACAAATCCAGCACCACCTAAAAAAAAACGCAAAACATGACTATCAAGAGGCTTGAATGTAGTTTCATTGGACAACCCGGAAGAGTTAGTAGCGGAGACATCATAAATATTGGATATATATTTGTCAAATTGGGAAGGTGTATTATCAAAATTGTCATAATGCCCCCCTATATATAATTTTTCTTGGGGATTCATGAAAGATAAAAAATGAATGAGTGAATCTATGTTCAGATATGTATCCGTACCACATACAAATACAAAATCGATGTCAGGATTGTTGTCTAATATATATTTTATCCCCAAATTTTGTTTATAACTGGCTGATAAATAATCGTTTTTGATACCTGGTAAATAGATAATACGTGATGGAAACTGAAACACTTCCGGGTGGTCTAGCCCGGTAATTTGTTCTTCACCCACAAAATAATAAACAGGGATATTGTGTATTTCTTCCGCACGCTTCGCCCAGGTTTCTTGTATTTTTAATAACTGTAAACAATATTTGGGAATGGTTATACAACCAAAAACACAAATCGCGATCTTCACTACTAACTCTGAAGGTAGTTTTATTGGAACACAAACCGGAAGAGTTTGGCATGGGGCTTCCGGCCTCTTCACTACTAACTCTGAAGGTAGTTTTATTGGAACACAAACCTGAAGAGTTTGGGGTATCATTCCGTTTACACAATATAGGTGAACTATACCTAATATTTTATGTTTTTTTGTAGTAAACAACATAAAATTTATATTGAATGTAAAAGTATAAGAAATTGCGATGTTAAATTCAATATTATATTCGCTTTTGAATATTTACGTTCATGTAAAATTGTTTTTGGAACATAGCGTTACCAAATTATATAGGGAATATCCGATTATTGTTCAAATATATAAAACAATAAGATATAATATGTATTCAGGATATAAGTGGTGGTACAGTATTCGATCTGAACCATTAAATGAAAAAAATTGGATTCATTTGTCTTCCATTATATTGTATGATCAGAATCTGCCGAACTCTTCCGAGTCAGTAGTGAAGAGGCTACTAGGAACGGAAGCCCCTTGCCAGGGTCTGTGGACTTCCGTACCTAACAAAATGAAAAGACCATGGTTGTACTATTGTGAATTATATCGTACACCAGACGATTTCGATGAAAATATTCATTTAGTACAATACTGGAATAATCATTTGAAAAATCACAATAATGTACCTCATGTAATAAACTGTCCGTTGTTGATGGTGAAACACAATGACAAATATTTAATACATTTATATACGAACCCGTGTAAAAAAAATGCATATTTATCAGATATTACACAATTAATCAACTTTGATAGTCAGGAGGTATCTGTTACAAACTCTTCCGGTTTGTGTTCCAATGAAGCTACCTTGCCAAACTCTTCCGGTGACCTACGGTCACCTTCTGAGTTAGTAGTGCAGAGGCTTTCAGCCCCCTTGCCAAACTCTTCCGGTGACCTACGGTCACCTTCTGAGTTAGTAGTGCAGAGGCTTTCAGCCCCCTTGCCAAACTCTTCCGGTGACCTACGGTCACCTTCTGAGTTAGTAGTGCAGAGGCTTTCAGCCCCCTTGCCAAACTCTTCCTGTCACCTAATTCCTTCCAAAGTACGGTTTTTAAATGTTTCTTACACCAATCCGAACATGTCTAATGAAATTTTACTGGAAATACCCTACAATATGTTTTTTGTGGGAAATCATTTGTTATCGGCGGTATTTGTTTTACGTATGTTGGAATATACTGTAGGATCAAATGTTACATTTGATACGAATTATAAACTGAAAATCATGGATTCAAATATCCAGTATTTTGAAATGGATAGTAATGAATACTTAGAACTTGAACTTGATACGTATAAATTGCAACGTGTTGCTTGATTTGTTGTACATGGGAAAAAGTACATGGGAAAAAGTACATGGGAAAATGTACATGGGAAAAAGTACATGGGAAAATGTACATGGGAAAATGTACATGGGAAAATGTACATGGGAAAATGTACATGGGAAAATGGATATAAACAAATATGGTATATAAATATATATTACGGCTAGTACATTTACACTATTTATTTGTATGAACTATCATATTATGAATGTGGAAAAGGAACCCCGTAATCAAATATTCAACCAACATGATCATGATAATAAAAATGATCATAATCATGAAGACACGTATTGGGAACATTTTTTAGAAACAAAAGACGAATCAACCACAACGTATCAAACACAGAAGAGCGCTTCGCACTCGGATGAGATTGGCAAGGGAGCTTCTAGCCTCTTCACTACTAACTCAGAAGGTGAGTATTATTCGGATGGTAAAAAGCACAATCAGAAGTTAGATACAATGAACGGCATCGGAAATAAGAAACAATTGAGTCTCCATTCAAAATGGAACTATTATTATCATTTACCCAACGACAAAAATTGGAATTTGGCAAGTTATAAACCGATTATGGGAGAGATTGATACATTGGAAAAACTGATAGCAGTAAACGAAACAGTGACCAATAATATTATAAAAAATTGTATGTTGTTTGTGATGCGTGAAGGCGTAACACCCATGTGGGAAGATAGTTGTAATCGAAACGGTGGTTGTTTTTCTTACAAAGTTACTAATAAAGTAGTAGTAAGTGTATGGCGTGAATTAACCTATCTCTTATGTGGTAATTCGTTGACCATTGATAAAAATCATATGGAATTAGTAAACGGAATCACTATTTCTCCCAAACGAGGTTTTTGTATTGTAAAAATATGGTTGAAAAATTGTAGTTTACAAGACCCAAATATTGTGGTAGATGTAGATAATTTGATAAAAGTAGGTTGTCTTTTTAAAACACACAAAGCCGAATTTTAACTTAGATGCCTAATTTTACTACGAGACGATAAGTCGTGTCGGAGTAAAACTTCTCCGGTGGCTCTGCCACCGGAGAAGTTAGTAGTTGTAGGCGTTCCGCCCTCCGACCAAATTATGCATATGGAATGTTCGCCGTATATGGTAATACAAAGGTAGATCCCACCTTATTCTTGAAACTAGGAGTCAATGAATATGTATAATTGTTTCCAGGAATCAATAATCCATTTTCACTGGTATCCGTGTATTGTGTTTGTACTCCTGACAAATCGATTTTAGCACTCTGATATCCGGTTCTTATAACGGAAAATGAAGTATATATTCCATTAATATTAATTATTTGTACATAATTTGAGGTAATTTGTCCTAATTTTGCACTGATATTTATAGTGGGTATAACAATTTTGGTTGTTGAGTTCATAATGTTGTTTACTGGACGATATTGAACAGGTGACGTAAGAAATACACGATTACCATCAATACCGTTCCGTCTTGGAATAGTGGAATACGTATATGAATTTCCTTGTATGATTCCAGTATCATTATCCGTAAATAATAAAACTCCGGAAGGATCCTTCGATAAATACGGCGTCTGCATATTGGTTGGATTTACATCAAAAAAAATACGTGAAGGTATACCATCACGAATAATTGTAAAAGTGTCATATTTACCCTGTAAAATTCGTAATGTTACATCGGTAGGAGTGATGGTGTCATAAACAGTATTCATATAAATATTATGAGTCGTATATATACCCGTGATTCTATATGAATATCCCCGGATGGTATAGTTATACGGATCAGAAAAATACGGAATCAGTGTGTATCGATAGGTAGCACCGGAAACTAGACTAACATCGGTATAGGAAAAATTGGTAGGTTTGTCTATTATGGAGTCGTATACAAATATACCATTTTTACTAATATCACGTTGAATACTATAGTAGGTATAATTACCATGAATATTTTTTAGTGGAATACTATTTGAAGTAATTCCTGATACATCGATATTCCCAAGAATAAATAATGCGGGGGTTTGTATTGGCCCAATGGTCGAAGTAGTACCAAACATATGATTGAACACCGGTGTAAATGTATACGTATAAGAAGATATTATTCCAAAAGAATTGTCAGACGGTTGTAACAATCGATCGATAAAACTGTTTCCTGCGATATTATAATATAATTGTTGGGTTGGGGGGGTAGAATTGGATACACGTTGAATATTCAAAGTTTGGAAATTACCATTTAAATTCTTGAGTTTAATATAAGTAGGAAATGCTTCAAACGTAACACCGTCAAGCATATATGGTGTATGATTGACGATGGTTGATCCAGGTACAAACGCGGTAAAAGAACTATGTAAAAAAGGAGCCGGTGGTTTTGAATTGAAGGTGATTCCTTGACATGAACTTTGGTTGATACTGGATAGATTAAAGAACACCCCGGTTTTAAAATAATCAAATTGACTTGCCAAATCATAGTTATATATATAACTGAGTTGTGCATGTACATCAAATACCTCTAATGCTTGAACTGGTAATTGTAAATTCGATATGTCAAGATTTCCAACATATTGTATACCATAAAAATGACCACGTGGAACATTATACGGAGAAAAAGATACATCATTAAATACCGAATTTGTTAGTGATATAGATTTCGAATCTATATTTACGAGGTTACCATTGTATTTTATATTTACTTCCGTCACGTCATTTCTGATATGAAAATTTAAAACATCTTTAGGATAAAATATACCTGGTAGTTTGATATAACATTTTTCTTCGTAATCCAAATTTCTTCCACTAGCATCAACGTGTGGGTATAGATGACTATTATGATTGGTTGAAATATCCGAATAATTACCGACATCCAGGATACCGTATCCGATGGATCCAATAAACCATATTCCAATAGGAATACTAAAATGAAACGTTTTTACGGAAGGAGTCATGTTATTGGTAAGAATGATCGCTCCAACCTTTGAAAGTCTGGTTTGAAGATCAGTTTGGATGATTGTATCTCCACTTTCCATGATTTCCATGGTTTTTAGTACATAATCCAATTCATTGGTTGTATACAGTTTAAGTACGGAAGTATCCATATTCACCTTACTACCAAACGAACTTTGTGTATCGACAATATAATTATAAAGGGGTATCGACGGATCGAGATATAATAAAATAGGTGATCCAGGAACATCGGACGCACTTGACCATGTGTACACAATATTGTTTGTATCACATGGTGGTGTATTTACTTCGATAGGTGTAATATTCATACCCGATACATCGTCGGTTTTACCATCCGTATATAACACGGAATAAACCGGTTGGTTGGTGTAACTATTGACAATATTTTGAATAGTACCTAATGAACCATAATGAGAATATCGGATATAGGTATTATATAATTTTCCTGCAAAATTGAATGATTTTAAATAAAAACCGTCGCCGGTAACCGATACTCGTGTTCCTATAGGTAGTAATCCTGATATATTTACTGGGTTATAACCAAAATAATAAGGTTGTAAAATCGGGTTGTTGTATGCTGATATGGCATATTGTGATATTTCGTTCACTGTTCCACGCGATAACATCGCGTAATTCTGTTTTTTAGTCAAATTATTGGTTTTTGTATTTTGTGAACTATTTTTGTATTTGAGTACTTCTGCTTTACGTCTCATATTCAGATCATTGGGTGTATGCTTTGGATAAGGTGTTATTGTTTCCACTCGTGCAGGTGGAGCATTGTAATAATTATATTCGTTTCGTTGATTTAATAAAATTTGAAATCCGGTACAACTGTAAGCGCTGGTTGATGTATTCGTGGCCATACCATATATGATATAACTAGATGTCTCCGGTAGCGAAGCTACCTTAACCTCTATTCTGGTCAGTGGGCTGAAAAGCCTTCAACTACTAACTTCTCCGGTGGCTCTGCCACCTTCGAAGTTTGGTCAGAGGGGTACACGTAACGTAAGCCCTCCCTTTCCAAGGATTCGTAGTATGTCTTATAATTTGGAAAAATACCACGAATTCGACAAATAATAGGCCGAACCTTTTGTAGATGATCCTGCTAAAGTGCTTGCTTTTACATCTGGACCACTGGTTACTATTTGATTGATTTCAAAAGCGGATAAAGCGTGGGCAAAATATTTTAGATTTGACAATTTACCTGAAAATCCCCCATTTTGACAAACATATATATCTCCATAATTCTGTTTGGGAACAGAGGTAAGGACTTTACGTCCAGCGATGGTACCATTCACATATACGTCTAACATGGTATTCTCCAATCGAACAATAATATGCATCCATTTTTTGTTCAGTGGAATTCCGGTAACATCCATGGTCATTGAATCTATATTCGGATCGACTGAATCCATAATCACATGGAGTGAAACCTGTGAATCAGACGTATTGGTTAGATATAACCCAGGAGCATTTGTAACGGTAGCAACACCTGTACCCAGAGGATATACAATATTATCAATGGTCACGGGTGAAAGATTGTACGTGCCATTTCCTTTATTGAAGATATGTTGGTATTTGTTCGATCCGTTACCAACATCATTCACTTGAATCCATAGAGACCAAGTGTATTCGATACCATGTTGCCGATTATTTGATCGACTAATCAAACTACCTGGTAACATCGCACTATTATTACCATCGATCATACCTTGTACAATATAAGGATTCGTGGGGGTTTGTGTAAAATATCCGATCAAATTCACACCAACTACGACCAATACCGCAAAAATAATGAGAATTAATATGGTAAATGCTATTTTGGCAGTGAGAGTATTGGATTGTAAAAAATCAGAACTAGTTGTAGCAACGATCGCTGGATCGCCGTACTGATTTAAATTGGTCTGAACATTGGTTTTGAACGCATTTATCGCGTTATTTGTATTTGCGCCAAATTCATTCACTGCATTACCTACTTTACCGGCTACGTTTCCTACTCGATTTTGTATATTTTCCATTGATCTGATGATATGGTGAAAACACTATAACTATATCATCTTTACACATTTTTCATGGGTCATTCTTACACCTAACTTCGAAGGCGACTATATTGGTCTGAGGGCTGTAAGCCTTCGCACAGGGACCGAAGGTCCCCTATTACAACTAACTTCTCCGGTGACTATGTCGCCTTCGAAGTTAGTAGTGAAGAGGCTTCACGTTCCGTATGCCCCTTGCCACCCGGTGGGCGTAAGATGATTCGTTTTCTTAGAACAATTTAATCGTATTTTGTAAAGAATTATTTTTTAAAATATCCAAATTAGCACCATAAGAAGTTATCATAGTAGATACACCGTTTCCTGACATGTAATTTTTCCAGACGTCTTGAGGACTAAGAACATAGGACCATCGGATCATTTTGGTAATCATAATATCATTCATGACGGTAGGGTTTCCTCCTAAATACACGGATGTATTCGTAATAGAGGGCATAGATTGCATACAATTCATTTTTACTGATTTGACCATTTTTCCGTCCAAATACATATCTACGAAAAAGTTGTCAACCACTACACTCACATAGGTCCATTTTTGTATGGGGAAATTGTCGGTAATAATCATAGGTGGAGTAATTTTGGTGGTTGATGTGGAACAATTTTGTTTGATATCTACGTAAAGTGTGGGGGTGGTATTATCAAAAAATACATTGATTTGGTTTGGTATAGAAAAAATGGGTTTTGTATTGTTGTTGTTCCATGAATTCACATATACCCAAACACCAAAGGAATATTGATAACTCGTGGGGTTGTCAGAAATTACGACAGGTGTATTCGCACTATTCAAATTCACCATACTTGATGCGATGGCACTTGATGAATGGTAATATACGTACAAAATATATAATAATATAATAACCACTGCGATGAGTCCGATTTGTATTAAATTCATCTCTATATGAAACCACGATAAAATTAGATGAGATGTCTCCACTTCATTCCCGACATCCCTACGAAACTCTCCCGTCCTACGGACGTACGAGTTTTCGTCTTGATACCTCTACTTTATGTATGTATATTACTGAAATCCATTGATCGATTTCAGTCGGCCAATATTCCACATATTGGCAATTTCACCGGATGAAACCGCGTGATCATAATAAATGACTTCACCCACAGCGCCATACAATTTATGATCCATATCACCAATTACGATCATATCAGTGTTAGTGTATGTTTGCGTGATTCCTTCGGTTTTATTCCATGTTTTTACTAAATAACCATTGACATAGAGATCAACGTGATTTTCGTGATAAACAAATATGAATTGGTTCCATTTTTGATTGGCAATATGCAGTTTATAAGGTTCTTTTGATGATTCTTTTACATAAATATTATACACGTCTTGCTTCATTTGGGTATCATAGGTATACGTGATACGGGGTTTTGGATACAAAAATACCCATTGATTTTGTTCGTCCAAAGATTTACTGGCATAATAAAATACATTTACTTCGGGCAAGGGTGACGTTTCACCAGTAATAAATTCATTCGTATTCATCGATATCCACACAGATAGACTGTATGTTTTTCGGTATGGATTTTGTTGATTGATTTTGGTGGTTGATCCTTGCGTTGGAATAATTAATTGAGTATTATTGGCTAAAATTGTCTCGGTTTGTGTATGTAACAAAATGGGTGTGGTTTGTAATATGGTTGATCCATTGTTAGAATTTGGATTGACCCATTTTTTCCAAAGAGATTTTAACCAAGTATTGATATCAGTACCAAAGAAATATCCCACGATTAAGATGGCTTCGATGAATAAAAGAATGATTGTGGGTCGAGGTGTAATACGAAGGTCTTTACTGAATTCAACAATCATGTCAATAATCAAACACGGTATGTAAAAAAAGAATTTTGCCCAAAATCCTGTCCACCCTCCATCTTTTGTATAAGATGAAATTACGCTAAATAATATGGAAAGACCCACTAAAACAATCAATACAATGGTAGAGTATTTGAAAATAGTATTCAATATGGACGAATACGAACTGGCCAATTCGTACAATAAAAAGAACAATGCCAAGAATACAATACAGAGTGCAACGATTCCAAAGAATACACCATTGGACGCTAATCGAGGAGATTGTTGTAAAATAAAAAACATGATACACAGAGGTACTAGAATGATAAATACCCATGCGTACGGGTTGAATAAATCGGCAGTATGATCGGTAGTATGGAAAAACATTCCAATGATCACTAAAATGATGATCGGTAGTACATAGGTTGCGAATAAAATAAGTTGATTTGGTTTTACCGACGGTTTTTGTATTGTTTTCATCATTCTTTTGCCCCTACGGATAATGTTCAAGGGTGTAATACTATACATTCTGTTCAGAATCAAAGACCAAGACCAATACTACAAGTTTTCCATAGCAGTTTTTTCACCATGACATTCACGACACAAAGCCACCAGATTATCTATATGATTGTCACCACCATATTCCAAACGGATCTTGTGATCCACTTCGAACCAGGCGGATAATTGTTTGTTACAATGCCCGCATTGCCAATTTTGTCGTGATGCTACAAATTTCTTCTTGGTCTCACTCACAGATCGTTTGCTACCCTTTTTACCCGAATTCATTAAACGGGTGCCTCCTTCCAATCCGTTATTTGATTGCTGTACTTGTACAAACTTCCCCGGTGACCGAATGTCACCTACGAAGTTATTAGTTAGAAGGCTTTCAGCCCTCTGGCCATACTTCCCCGGTGACCGAAGGTCAGTTGTCGGCATACGCGCGACTGGGTAACCCATGGATTCATTTTTATATAAATTTTGTCGACTCGTAAAATCCAAAATAGGTGATATGAAGCCGATACTATTTTTATCCATCGGTAAATATTTTAGATAATCATTGGAAGCCTGTAGAATTTCACCTGTTTTCATCGGATTCTTTTTGATTACATAATACAAAAAAAGGGCTCCAAGAATAATGCCTATGATTTGATATAATTTTTTCCATTTATACAACAATTTAAGATATTTACCATCGGTGTATATATTCGCCACACATACGGCGGCAATTAATAATATCCATAATTCGATTCGCATTTCCTATATTCTATTCGTACGTATTTTTTATTTTCGAGCATACAAGTAACAAATTGTGCATAAAACACCTAGTATGGAAATATACACAATATCACGATATAGTACCTTGTTTTTAATATCGACAATCGGTTTTGGCATATTTGCTTGATAATAGTTATCTAAACCTTGATAGAAGGATATTTCCTCTTTTCCCAAGAAGATATTGAATTTGTTATGTATAAAATGTACCCATCGCATAAACGATTCACGACTATCCAAATAAGGTGATACCGGATATCGATCCAAGAATTCGGACAATTTATCGCCCATTTTCAGATCCGGCACAAACAACGGCATATTTTGTATTAAATCATAATATTTCCTCTTGGTAACCGATGTGGGGAATTCTGGATAAGTATAGGCAACGGTGTGTAAAAAATACCAAAAGTGGGGACCCCATGCTTCAGGTAATATAGGTTGTTGTTTCATGTTCTATTCTCTATTTGCGCATAAAAATTGGAATAGAAAAACATGTTTAGATATATGATACTATACGTATATATCTGATACCGACTAGTAGCAATACAAAGATGACAACTTTTGTAACCGCTTTTATGAATATATACCCGAAGGATGATCCCTACGCCGGAAAAGATATACGATGGCGTTTTGATCGATTTTTCAAATTGGTGGAAACCGGTATACAGATTTGTGTGTATGTAGACGAAAGTGGTGAAGAATTGTTACAACAATGTGTAGAGTTGTTCCCCGATACTATACGAATCATGCGAGTGATGAATATATATGATACACGAATTCATAAACTATGTGAACAGTATGATTCCATCAATTTACCACAATCTCGTAACAAACCAAAAGACACTTATGAATACATGGTTCTGATGAATTCAAAAATCGAATTTATGTATGATACTATACAAAAAAATCCATGGAATTCCACTCATTTTGCCTGGATTGATTTTAATGTAGCACATGTGTTTAAAAATATACCTGAAACCCAAGAATATATCAAACTCATTGGAAATGCACGAATAACGCGTGAGTTTTTGTTAATTCCAGGTTGTTGGTATTCTTTACTACCCGATTCGAGCGATGAAGTCATACAAAAATCAGTATTAGATACCATTCATTGGCGGTTTTGTGGAGGATTTTTCATTGGCGATCGTCAATCCATTGTTCAGTTTTATGATCTTTATCAGGAATACTTTCCAGGTTTTTTGTTTCAATATCGTCAGTTAACCTGGGAAGTCAATTTTTGGGCGTGGTTGGAATGGAAAATTCCGGATTGGAATCCGAATTGGTTCTTGGCAGATCATGATGATTCCATCGTACGTATGCCTTATGAATATTTATCATTATGTTTGTCGAAAGATACCGAGTCTTATCAGTTACAAGTCTACGATTATCCCATTATCGAATCATTCCGACCGATGTCGGCTTCAGTGACTATGTTATCCAACGGTTATTTAGGATTAAATACGCGATATGTGAATTATACATTGACTGCTACTGGATCTTATATTTTTCATCATCCGGATCGTGTGATTATTACCAAGAATATTTTTAGTTATTTGAATCATAATATGGTTCCCATTTCATTTACGGAAATAGAGAATCCGGATGAGTTGACGTCTCATGATTGCTTATTTCATGGTATTGAAGATATACGTATATGGACCGAAAATGAATCTTTGCGATATATTGGTACCAGTGTGAATTATTCTCCATCGGGCAAAAACCGTATTATTTATGGCAAATATGATATGATACAACAACGATTGGTTGAAAGTAATGTAATCGAACCACCTACCGATACGTATTGTGAAAAAAATTGGACACCTGTGGTGGTTACCGGTGAAAATACTCGATTTGTGTATAAATGGTATCCGATGGAAATCGGGACGATTCACCCTGAAACAAATTCGTTGCAAATAAATACTACCTATTCGATTGTTTCACCCATATTCAAAAAATTACGCGGATCGACCTATTTTAGAGAGTTTCTATCTGATTCACGATATTTGATCGGGTTACTACATTTTAGTGAAAGAGAATGGCCACGTTTTTATTTCCATCAATTGATTTTATTGGATAAAACCACCTTAAAACCTGTACGGTGTACCCAGCCATTTTCGTTTCAAGATCGGACGAGTATTGAATTTTGTATCGGACTGTATGAAGATAAGGATCGTTATCATTTTTGGACATCATATTTTGATCGTGATCCCGCCAATATATCTATATTGAAAACGGAATTACCTTTTTGTATTGAGGTAGTCTAGACTAGTCTTGTCTTGTCTAGTCTAATATACTATTATTGTATAGACATGCAAAAAACAAAAAAGATACATCAAAAATCAAATACAAAACATGGAAAAAAAAGGAAAGTTCGCACGATAAAACGTGCTAAAAAAAATATCCGTGGCTACGATGGGGGTTATGGTTTATTGGGTAATATGCAGTATCCATTGTATGGTTCTGATAAGAATAGTGGTTATGTAAAACAGATGGTTGATGATATTGAAAACGGGAAACAGAATAAATGGTCTGATGGACGAAGTTCTTCCAGACCGTCTTCCATCGGTAGTGAATTAACAATGAATTCGAAAGCCGATACCATTCCTCCACCAACTAATACAAGGTTATCCGGCGACAATGTCGCCTCTGACCAAACTTCCCCGGCGACTATGTCGCCTTCGAAATTAGTTGTTGAAGGCTTTCAGCCCTCTGACCAAATCGCGTCAGTAAATGATGTTCCTATATCACCTGCTCTACGTAGACAACAAGGTGTTCGTGGATTAGATGTTGATACGACTGAAGGTGTTCCTGTATCACCGCTGGTTGATGAATTGCCTCCAGGTTATGAGAAAAAACAAACACTTGATGGAAATTGGTATTATGTCAATCATAACGACGGTACTACTTCCTGGACACCACCTGCACCAAACTCTTCCGGCTTGCGTTCCGATGAAGCTACCTTCAGAGTTAGTAATGAAGAGGCCGGAAGCCCCTTACAGCAACCGCCATTACCAATGGTAGATACTACTGGGGTTGTTAATGAACCTGCACCTATGGTACAGGTATTGGCGGAGTCGGGAACGATTTATATTGTAAGATATCGTAATAATAATGGAGCCATTTTGGAAAAGGAAGTTTTTAAGCATATTGATACTAATCCCGGCACATACACCCGTTATGTATTTGATGGGAATAATATCCCACAAAAATGTGGTATACCTATTTTCGATATTGGAGATGCGGTAAAAAAAAGATACGAACCTAATTGCGAAGAAATATCGTTGGCACCACTAGGTATTACCCGATAATTTATGTACAAAATTTCGTAAGATGGGTTTAAGGCCACTTTCCCATCATTTTTTCTAACACATATTGTACATGTAGTAGATCAGTATTGTCCGGATCTAAACAATAGGCAGAATTATCAACACATGTGTCTAATATTTCGTCTATCCATTTTTGATGATAAATGTCACATCTGGTGATATATTCTTTCGTAATTGTATGTTCGTTTGCACGAGCCCGTTTTTGTATTCTTTCCATACAAGTATCCACGGGAGTAGTCAAATAGATAATATTATCAGGAAAATATTTACTATGAATGTCAGTACTAAACATGTCTTTGTAAAATTTCATTTCAAGTGGATTTATCATACCATCTTCTGCCAACATACTAGCAAATACATTTAAACTGGAAGCAATTGATCGTTCACATAAAAACACTCGACCATGTGGATTTTCTTCCATCGCATCTTCTATGGCATTTATTAACGTCTCAAATATGATTAATTGAAACAAGAGAGCGTATTTTGGCGGATCGTTGTAAAATTTTGTCAAAATAGATTCGTTGTCGTGGGGATCAGTATATTCCAACCACTGACTCACGGGTTCTTGGATAATAACAATATCATGTTTTTCTAGAAATTCGGGACAAAACTGTTTTAATTTATGTAATAAGGTTGATTTACCACTACCAATATTTCCTTCCAATGAAATAATTATGGGTATGTTGGCTTCGTCACTTGATTGTAAGGCTTCTTCATCATCGTCTTCTTCTTCACTATTACTATTACCTGTTTGTTCATTTTCCATATATTCCTGGACTATATCCCAAGACTTTTTATTAGTAATACGCATATGACGTGCATACTCACTATGATATTCAATCCATTGATCAACATAATAATGAATAATGTTATATATTTTTACAAACGCACAAGTAACCATAAGTAGAATCATAAACATGCTTTTGAGTATTTGGTGGTAAGTCTTATCTCTTTGAATCGTGGATTATACAAAAATAATCCATGATTGAATAAAAATCAATTTTACGATCTAGTGATATATGTGTATTGAAGATATTCGATAAAATATAATCACCAACATGATAGTATAACCAATCAAAACAAAACTTGAGGTTTTTATGGAGGGACGTCTTGTCGTCACGGAGAAAAAACTCAATTCTACGGACGACGAAGTCGGGCAAGGGGCAAACTCAGAAGGTAGGTTCATCGGAACGCAAACCGGATGAGTTGGGTCAGCGACCGAAGGTCGCAACCTTTCATCGTCGGAGGCAGTGCTGGGGCGTAGAATACAATTTCTGGAATGATATTTGAGACCGCTACGTGTCCTGTATTTTTTTTCACATAAATCACATACATAAATCTTGGGAATAGTTCGTTCTAACTCTTCCGGTGACCTACGGTCACCTTCTGAGTTAGTAGTGAAGAGGCTACACGTTTCGTGTTCCCCCTTACCATTGTACGGGTTGATATCGACCGCGGATGAATCAACACAAGGTATATTCATAATATTATATTATACGCTAATATATCACAACATAGGTAAATAAATCACCTATGAATATTCAAAATCGGATTCGTCATCAGTGCCATATACATCACGATTATCGTGAAAGTCGTCTTCCAACTCATGAATATCATTTTGCTCATATTCTTCGTTGCTTTCACCATCATCACCCGGATTCACAAATTGTACTTCAGTGGGGGGTGCTTCTTCCGCATCAATTTCCATATCGGTCGTTAATCTTTCGTATTCAAAACGGGCCTTGTCATATTTGACCAAGCCATTCTGAATACCTACATTCCATCGGCCATGTTTCCACATTTTTTCCAAGAACATGTACCGTCGATCCTTTTTATCAGCCTGTTCAAAATCACTCATGATTTTTTCCTTTTCTTTGTCTTTGGCACGATTTACTTTTTTCATAATTGATTCGTACGATTGATCTATCTGTTGTTTGTCTTTTTGTAAGGTTCTAATAAAGGTCAGTAACAATAAGGCGACTTGTTTTTTCATATTTTCCGTAACCATGATAAACGTTTTTTTAGTCTTGGCGAACTCATTACATGTGTTGATATATTGGTCTAATACCGAATACCAAATATATGACATCAGTAAAGTGAGTGTGCTACGATCAAACAATCGAAACCATGTTTCGTTTCCACGTTGAATAATACGTTGTATTGGAATTAATTGTGATAATACTACCAAGTCGATTAATTTACCCTGTACACTACGTAACAAAGTATTGAAATCAGACAAGGGGCTGAAAGCCTCTTCACTACTAACTCGGAAGGTAGCTTTGCTACCGGACGAGTTTGGTGAATCGTCATTCGTAAATTTTGCATACTGAACCCAATATTGTTGTATCAAATCGCGTAAAATTTGTAAATGTGATTCTGCCAATCCCCAGTGTTGATGAAGAACCGGTTCTTGGTGTAATTGTTTGTTCAAAATCATTTCGGGAATTACTTTGACCATGGCCAGGGTCGAATTACGTATGAATTGACCCATCTCGTACATTTCTTCACCACAGCCATTGAGGTTACCTGTGCCGGAATCCCGATTACCTATGGATTGACAAGACCAAATCGGAAGATTCGTGACAGTTTCTTTGATTTTATCTAAATCGGATTTTTTGAGTCCTCCGTAGTCTTTGAGAAATTGAATAATACGTATTTTCATGGAATCGTTTTCTTTGGCTAATTTGTTTTTCAATTTCATGACCGCAACATGTAGTTCATCATTTTCTTGAGGATTTCCCATCGTCATTACTTGTGGATCATATTTGATTAATACCGCTTGTTTTTCCATGACCATGATTTGTGGATCATATTTGATCAATACCGCTAATAATTCAGGACGAATTACATCGACGACACCGTGCGAAGGCATTCTGCCCTCTGAACCGGATAAAAAATCAGTAAGTAATTGCACGGCGGTACGAGTGATTGTTTTCAAATCAGTATGTACCAAATTGGATGCATTTACTGCACGAATCAATCGTTCGTAATCTTCCAAATGATACACTTTTCCAGCATTCTTCAACGCCTGTATTTTTTCACGTAGAGTACCTTTACGGTTGTATTTTTCATCGGCGGGTTTGGTCGAACAAATCGCACGTAAATGTTCGGGTATTTCCATATCAGTACGATCAAATTGACAATAATGAATGAATGAATGATATACCAGCTCTTCCAAATTACCGGAAAGCACACTATGTCTTGGAATTCGGGTATCTACGGTGGAGACCCAAATCGGACTACGACCATATTGTAAATATTGTGATAGGGTTTTTCCATAAAAATCAATATGATTCAAATAGGTACCAATCAATGGATTCTGTTTGATAAAATAGTTGAGGGTGGTGACATCAATCAGTTCATTACAACACGCGTTTTGTACAAACGGAATTCCCAGAGAAGATTTCAAGAGTACATCTTTTTCTTGGACAATCTGATGAATGGCTTCAATCACCCCACATCCATACATGATCGTTTTTGATTGTGCGATGATGGATGTGGGCTGAATACCATCGGTTCGTTCCACGGGTAAACGCGATATAATATTGATATTGACAATCGGAGGATACAATCCGCGCCATTTGTCAAGGTGATGTTCTGGGGGGATTATAAATTCTTCGGGGTGAGTAATACGGTATTCGCGTTCTTTCAAATACAATTCATATATATCTTTGCGTTTATCCAAAATATCGGTTATTTTTTCTTCAATTTTTTGGATAATGTCTTTACGATCCGCCTTTTGTATGGAATCCCAGGGTGGAATCGAACTTTTTACAATATTCAGTATACAGGCCATATATTCAATACCACTCTTATCGTCTGTCGATTCCGTGAGTGGATATCCTGAAAAAGAACGAACACACCCAGGTACGGTTTTCTTGGTTTGAATACGTGGAGTAGCGGTTTGAATACCTATCAAAAATACGGCAGTAGTTATAATAATTAAATATTGATGATAATATTTCTGGTATCGTTCCGGAATTTTGGACGCTTCTATTTTCTTGGACTGGATGGTGGTAAAGGTTTCTTTGGACATCAATGTTTGTTGAATCAATTCCAGTGAAACCCGTGCGACAAATTCTTGGAATCCCTGTTCGTATTCTTTGGTAGATATTTCCAAGATACGACAATACGATATAAAAATGTTACGTACCATCTCCACGTGTTTTTGTACTGAATCGTCAGAATCAACGTTGATCGTACTGGTATCCAATACATTGGCGGGGTGTTCGTCACTATCATCGTCGGTGCGAAATGGTTCTTCTTCCTTGTCAAGTACACTGGATGTTTTAATTTTGAATCCATGTTCGTCGAACAACTCTTCCCGTACCCATTCGATTTTCGAAATCACAAATCCACTATGTTTATCCACAATGGAGTCACCGTCGTCACTAATCACTTGGAATTGTTTCATTTCTTCCAATTTTTCTTGGTAACCTTTTTCTCCCTTGGTGATATATTCCAATGCCAGTTCGTACAAAAAAACTGGAACAATCTTCGTATTCGTTTGTGTACAATATAACCAATGACTATCTTCATTTAATTCTTCCACCATGGCTTTACGTACCAACCCTTTTTTGACAAAACGCACCAAATCATATTGTTTTTTATAGAAATCTGCTTGACTCATGATGGTTTGAAATAGAGATAAATAGGGTGAAATAGAGGGAGTGGCATGTTGTTCTTCTATTTGTATTTTACCCAATTGAACCGCTAACAAACTCTGTTTGTACGATTGTATTTGTTTGAAACGATCGGTATACACTAATTTACGTGAATATTCTACGATTTGATCTTTAATCCATTCTTCCAATTCTTTTTGCGTCATTTGAATACGTTTTTCCAATTCTTCCACCGCGTATTTTTGACGAATACGATTCATATCTTCTTGGGCATTTTCCATTGAATCACATACAGCCGTTTGTGAACGTTTAATGCATTTATTATCGAGATTACATACCGCGGAATTGATACCTGCATTGGTATTTTTATCCGTGCGCCGTTTTGGAAAAGCTGCATCCACCAAGTAAGACATATCAGCAAAGGATTCTTCTTGTACGGTCGGATCTTTGATCCATTGATTTTTAATACGTTTATAAAATTCACGTACTGGTATCAATGATTTTTTATTGGGTTCTTCCGGCAAGGTGGTGTCCTGTGTAATTTCAACTGGTGTGGCGATTTCCAAGAGAGCATATTCACCTTCACGAACCGGTTTTTTCTTTGATACCAAATTAGTGGCTAATTCGGTCGCCATCGATTTGGCACAAGCATGTTTTTTAATCAAATTTTCTTCCAAGAGTTCCAAGAATCCTTTCATTTCAGGACTATCCGTGTCCACCTGTTCTGGCATATCTTTTTTATAAATATCCAACAATTGATAGGGTGTATCATCGAAATCCTTGTCATAAAATACATCGTCTTTGTGATTATCCTTTTGTAAATCCGCCAAGGTGGTATATCTCTTGGTCAAAAACAAACGGTTACAATCGTTGGTTGATTTGGACAAACGCGCTTCAGCATCATCATCTTCCAAGGCAGATGATAGTATCGTGTCGGAAATTACGTTGGAAACCATCTTTGATCTTAGCAACATGGTAAACAATTTGACAGTATCACGTTCCAAGAGTTCTTTCAATAGTTCGGTACTGGACATATAACGTCGACCTTCTTTCTTTTGAATCAATGCAGGAATACGATACACTTCCGTGAAATGACTATCATAATTACTACCGATTTCTAATATATTATGTACTGAATTGACTAAATCGTCGATGGGTTTGGTGATACGAATATACGCACTCCCAATTTTCATATATTTATCATGGTCGTCTTGGAATTGTTTACGATAATGCAAAATACGTTGTCGTATAAAATATCGAATACGATTCAAATGGGTATAAGTTAAATCATTCGTATAAATCAAAAAAGGCTCCAAGAATGAAGTTACTTCTCGGATACTAAACCCTTGGAAGGAATTCATATGCGGTTGAATAAGTTCGATTAAATCAAACGTAGATGGTGTGATTGAATTCAAATATGCTTCGTAGGTTTCTTGTGCCATTTGTTCGTTTTCACGAATCAGTGTCGGATCAATGATATAATGTTTTACGCCACGCATGAAATTGGATATCGTTGAATTCGATTGTTTTTTTTCTTTGGCTTGGTCTTTCTTAGTAGATGTGGTAGCAAAATAATTTGTTGTCCAGTCTTCCACTGTGAACGTATCCGGATTTCCCAAGAGACTGGATGTGTCACGTCGTGTAGGAAATGTACGGTATCTCATCCAATAATTTTGACTCATATTCGCACGTTGTTGAATATCCAAACTAGGTAGACGAATACGTGAAAATTGAGCGATTGAATAGGGGAGTGTGATCCATGATTGAATATGGATGGTATCGGTCGGAGTAACGATGGTGGGTACAAACGCGCGCCTGTTCGATTCTGATCGTTCCAAGAAGGAAGACCCCAAAGTATTACGTTGTGTAAAAAATTTCACGGGTTTAATATGTGTTCTTGATCCGGCTATGGCACTAGCTGAACTCGCTGTGTATTCGCGATCTACCGTATTATCAATGATACTTTCCCACCCATCAATACCGACTGGTTGTTGGAATAAAACCGATTTTCGTGTAAAATAATCACTCCATGTATCTACGGGGGTGTCTACGGTCGGTACAAAATACGGATCTATTTCTTGTAACATCCATAAATAAGGATTCACATTACCTCCGCGTATTTTTCCTGTAATTAAATCACTCAGTTCTTTTTGATCCGGATTCTTATTTTGCAAAACTGTATCACCCATTTCTTCCAATTCTAATTGATCATCGTCCGACATACGGTACAATTTACGTCGTGATTGGGCGACGGGTATCAACCAAGACAATGGGGCGAAATCGAGTGATGGTGATTGGAGAGCATCCAATAGTGGTTTATGTGTTGAACCGTTTTGTGTGTAACCTAATACTTGGTTGGTCAATCGATCCATCTTAGAAAATTGTTCTCGAAGTTCTTTGAAACGTTCCAATAATAGATGAATTTCGTTCATTTTTTCGTGGGTTCGTTTGGAATTTGGTATATCAGACAACAATTCGTTCATCAAACTGGTTAATTGTGATTCTAGACTAAATACCTTTTCATGGGTGGTTAATTCCACAAATTGTTCGATGACGTCTTGGTCTTTTCCGAAAATGATTTCATTTGCATCTAAATATTCCTGACGTAATTCTTCATTGATCGTAGTATCGTATACGATTTTTTCAGGCAACCGTACAATGGCTTCATTCTCGGCTGTATATTCGATGGATGCTTCCGATATACTCGGTTCGTTGGGTTCGACGGCCACGGATTCATTGACAGGGGGCGTTGATCGTATGATGAATTTTTCGATTCCAAGATCATCGGGTATACCACGGTATCTAAAATCAATGTATATGATTTCTTGGGACGGGTGAATGGTCAATTCAATCTGGTCTTCTTCTAAATGAGTAATTTTACCGGTGATGGGGGAATCGATTCCTACAAAATAAACATCGACCCATTTATCGACAGTCAACTCTTTTTGTCGAGCGTATCCGGGTTCTTTGGCGCGGGCCAATAAATCAATACGACGAATATTTGGATCAGACAATTTTCCCTCATCATTCAATGGTAGCAAAACGGAATCCAGTGTGGTCGTGTTAATTATGCGTATTTTGTCATCGTCCAAATAATCGACTAAGAAGGTTTTTTCATGTAATGGGTTTTGCGGATTGTCTGAGTAAATTTGTATGATATCACCATATTGCATAAATTGTTCCGAAGCCTCTTCGCTACTAACTCGAGAGGCGACAAAGTCGCCGGAAGAGTTTGGCAAGGAGGCCGAAAGCCCCTGCTCTACTAACTCTGAAGGTGACCTACGGTCAACGGAACCTATTTTACTGGTAACATTATTATTATCAGACATTACACTATTGTATTGTATCGTTTGTATCGAGTAAAAATTACGCACTATAGTCTATCATCATATTTATCATTATCACAAACACACATAAAGACTTTGTCGGATCTACTATTGTATACTCGACACCATTTCATAGAATGATCACTTATACATTGAATTACCAAGATACATACAAGAAATCCAATTTCAAAAAAAAATGCTATCCGATTTTGAATGGACAATATGATGTAATTTGTTATGAAAAAGGTTTTGTATGCTTTGATGATGTGAATGCTTCGTTATACCGTTCGGTTATTGTGAATCCGGGGAAACAACAAGTATGTTGTTTCTCACCTCCTAAATCGGTGTCAATGGATCATTTTTTACGTGATACCCGGAACGTGGATACGTCTTCAAACTTCTCCGGTGGCTCTGCCACCTTCGAAGTTAGTAGTGAAGGAGGCTTTGTAGCAAAACGTTTAGAACCGCAAAGCGGTTCGGTACGTTTTCTACATTCGTTTCCTAGAATCGGCAAAGCCGATTCTGAGGAAACAGATCAGCCCCCCTTGCCAGCTTCCGCTTCGGATACCATTCCCGATGATGTAGTAGTGAACGAAATCATCGAAGGTAGTATGATAAATTTATGGTATGATCATGCGATACAATCATGGGAAATATCCACCAAGACGTCTCTTGGTGGTGATTATGTTTATTGTCGTAGTTCATTGTCAGACGGTGCGGATACGGAACCAGAAAAGTTATCCATGGATGAAACCGGATTTATTGGGAATAAAACCTACCGCCAAATGTTTTTGGAAGCGATTACGACAGAATTCGTTGATTTGAATGATCTATTTCGTTGGCCTAAAAATTGTTCGTATAGTTTCGTTTTACAACACCCTCAAAATAAGTTGGTTATACAAGTGAATCAACCAAGATTGTATTTGATCGCGGTATATGAAATAGACGGAATCCATGTGAAAGTAATACCTTCGAAAACATATCTAACGTGGGATTGTTTGCGACAGCCCTGGATTTATTATCCATCTACCTTCTCGTGTACTGGATTGAAATATTCCGACTTAATTCGAACCTATTCAACCATTCACGGATCGACCGATATTGTGGGGGTAATGTGTACGAATACTGTAACCGGTATGCGTACTAAAATTATAAACACGGTTTATATTGAATTAAAAGAAATACGGGGAACGAATAGCAATTTGTTGTACCTTTTTTTTACACTCATGTATATGGACAAAATCGACCATTATTTGAATATCTTTCCTTGGTATTCCAACGCATTTGCTAAATATCGTTCATTATTACAAAAATGGGTGGATAATATTTCGATCTCTTACAAATCACGGTATGTCAAACGCACCGGCGAAATCATATCCCATCGATATATGCCTCACGTTTATAAATTACACCATTCCATCTATTTGCCGTCGGTTGCTTCCGGAACTAAATGTATTATTACCAAGAAAATTATTCAAAATTATCTACATCAATTTACTCCGACTGAATTGTTCCATACCATTTTTGCGTAAACCTATATAAAAAAATCATTATATATTACATAAATACTATACAATATTTATCGGGCCATAAATGAACAAATCGACTATTAGTAAATCCTTCAACACCCTATTCTTTGACTTTTTAGATGATATTATTACTATTTATCCGGAAAATACCAACATCAAGATCGCCAAAGAAAAATTCGATTTCATACGAAAAGCGAATACGACTATTTTGATCAAATTTTGGAAAGTTCATGTGTATGATTGTTATTCTACCCAAATCAATCAGGGAGATATCAACTTCTTTTTGGAAAAGGATTATTCCACTGATCTTAACAAAGATACGGGAGTAGATAAAGGATTTTCGAACGATAAAATTTTGTCTATGATCGAAAATGTACGTGAAACGATTCGTGATATGGATGAGGTGAACCGTGCACATTCGGCAAAATATATAATGAATCTAAGCAAATTGAGTGAACTGTATGCGACTGCGACCTAGATTATATTGTAATATTCACAGTAACAGTATTACCAAGATTACTAAGAATATATGGTGTGATTGCATATGTATACGTATATCCGGCTGTCAAAGGGGTATCTGTCCAAGTAGCATAAGTAAATGCGGAAGAAGCCGTCATGGCCGAACAAGATACATTGAATGCTGCACTACCGGATCCACCAGTCGCAGTACGTGCAATCGATACATAACTAAACGTACCACTAATATCCAATACAATACTGGTGGATCCACTAAGATTGACCACGTCCGAACTGACATACGCAATCGGTGTGATTACAGTAGCGGTAGATTGATAATTATATTTATACAAAACATTAATTTCAGGCGGGGTTAATACCCGATTATAATATCGGAAATCGTTGATTTTTCCGTTGAAATATGTGGTTCCATTACCAGTATATCCCAGAATATTATTGTTATAAACAACACCACCATTATATGTTGCTACCATATTCGTAGCCACATACGATCCATCCAAATACAATACTTGGTATGCATTCGTACCAATACAATCGATGATATACGAGAAAAAATGCCACGTATTGATGGGTACCGTAATATTACTGGTAAGTTTGACACCATTATAAGATCCAGTGATGTTGGGTAATGTACCCCCGGAACATGTTAATAAGATGGCGGAATTGGTAGTGGTAGAAGAAATATCAAATATAGGAGCATTGATGGTTTGTGCACCATTGGGATAAAACCACCCGGTAAATGTCATTCCATTACCGGTGATTGCTGTAGGAGAAATATACGAGTTGGAATTCATCAAATATTGATTACTACTGGCCGACAAATTTAAATCACCATTACCAATGTTAGTGGACGTATCCAGTACAACACCATTGTAAAGAGTACCGTCATATACACCGACTAAGGTGGCAAAATTCGCAAATGCACTACTTGTCGCCATTTATCTAATATAATATAATATAAATTGTATTCTATATTATATTTACATGTTTTTACTAGATGTAATACAAAATATATTGTATCACCCAGTATACAATTGCGAACAGGATACTTTTGAATAACATTCCATATATGTTCATGGCACCATCTTCTTGGTAAAACCACCCTAATTTTCCTAAATAAAGAAACAGTACACGGGATACTACGTTCATTTGAAAAATAAAATATAAAATGGCTATCAGTAAGGGTAATTGATACGAACGAAATGCTTCTTCAATCCAATGCTCACGAAATTTGGAAGATTCGTGTTCACGAATACGGGTTGACTCGGTTTCGTCGTATTCTTTGATATAATCCTTCACACGTTTGGTCTTTGGTGGAGGAGGGATATAGTTGGCATGGATTTCTTCATCTTGTGAGTAATTGGTCGTACTCATTGGTATATCGCGCGACGGTAATTTTTGGTGTTGCGAAGGTACAAAATCTGGCAGAGAATCCATGGACGTCATCTGGTCTTGCGATGAGACCATATTTCTACGTGTTTGGTTACCTTCTCCGGCTTCCGTTCCTGTAGACCTTCGGCCCTCTGACCATGGTGGTAATTCGTTACCAATACCTCCTCCGTCGTTGCTATTACCGTATGGGTTCGGATGGATATTGATGGGCATATAATTACTTTGTGATGCACCTTGTATTACGGTATTGGCTAAAGATTGATTACCATGATTTTGAAATGACGGTTGCTGTTGTTGTGATGGTGGAAACACGGTTGGTTGCATCGGTGCTTGTAATTGATAATGAATATTTTCTTGCATGGATGGTAAATCGGAAAGACGTGTCGAATCGCCCATTTTTTCTTCGTTGTTGAAAATCTATAGTATGGTAATCGAACGTATTTATCACGACATAACGCCACCTTCGAAGTTAGTAGTGAAGAGGCTACAAGGTACGGTAGCTCCCTTGCCATCTTGTTATTTGTTTTCAGTAAATCCCGCCGAACCAAATGCGGTTTTGGTTGCACTTTCGTCAAATGGATCTTTGGTGGAAAAATTCAGGATACGTTTTTCTGTTTTACATTTGATCGGTTTGGCATCATATTGGTAACATTTATTATCATATTCAAATACTTTACCATTGACTTCTTTAATCACCGGTCCACTAAAATGTATACACTCCTTGTCTTTGCACACTTTTTGAAATAAACTGGCCAATCCCAAGCCAAGAATAATAGAAATAAATATCTTACCTGCACTGGAATTCATTAACCGTTTGAAATCAATATGTATCATCGTATTATCGTATACATTCTGGTTATATCATAATTTCTATACGTGTAAACCCTTCATCTATCGGAGGACACGGGTCGATTTCGACCGGAGGTGCTGGTTTTGGTACAAAATGTTGCAACATGGCATCCATGATTTTCTTTTGATACTTGGTCGTATTTGATTCTAAAAATGCACTTTGGCGCATCAAATATTCTATTTGACATTGTTGTCCCTGTATCATCTGAACCACTTGTTCCATGGTAAGTTGTTGAGGTGGTTGTCCTGGCGATTGAATCGTGATCACCGGTTGCTGTTGTTGTTGCTGTTGTTGTTGCATTTGTTTTTGCATTTGTTCGGCTCGTTCTTTTTCTATTTCACCTATTTGTTTGACTACGTCAGGTTTGTGTTTTTGTAGACCGGCATCGTACTTTTCCAAGAGGGCATCTACATCTTTTAAAAAGAAATCCTTGATATGTTGTTCTTTGGGTAATTTGAAAAAATTATTGATATCACGATTTGATTCATTCACAAACATGGGATTGAGATTTTCCAACAGTTTTCGTTTATCAAATGTATTATGTTCATGTGAAATACATAAAATACATTTGAACGGATTCAACTGTACCATGGGTATGGTATACCCTTTTAAATATTCCTTTTCTTCCGCTAAACAGGCGGTTTCGTTGTATCTGGTTATATTGATCAACTCACGCCGATAGGCAAATGTCCCGTTGGTGGCGTGTTGTGTCGGTACCGGTATATAATCGTTCAAATCTGCTCCAATACGGTTTCGAAATTGATGCATGGTTTCATGTCGGGTTTTATCTTCGGGACTCACCATATACGGTCCGAATTTGTACAATTTTTTGATATGTTTAAAATACAAAAACATCTCTGAACTGCCTGCACAAAGCGCTTGTGGGTTTTTTTCGAGAGTTTCCACCGAATGTGAAATACGTTCACTCATCATTACATCGTCGTCGTCCATCGGTATAATGAATTTTGTACGATTGTCTATGAGTGAATTCGCATAATTTCGTTTTTTACCCAGGGGCATTTTTTCTTTCACACGTATATATCGTACATTCGGCATCGCTTCCTTTTCCACAATATCTTGAACCGGATCGGTTCCATCGTCCACGATAATCACCTCGAACCTGGATTGTGGATAATCTTGGTTACGAATCATCTCCAAAAACATTGGAATAAAGGGACGTCGGTTAAATGTTACACACAATACTGAAACAAACGGTCGTTTTAATTCTTCCTGTGTTGGCAAGGGGGCTTCCGTACCTTGTAGCCTCTTCTCTACCAACTCTGAAGGTGACCTACGGTCACCGGAAGAGTTAGGTATGGGACTGAATGCCACCGATGGTGTGGTCGAAGGCTTCGTCTGATTTGTGCTATTGGGTGTCTTTGTCTTTTTTTTTCCCATATTGAATCGATTATTCTATATGGTATAGTAGTGTGTTTATGTGTGTTTTTTGATTTTACACAACACTTCTTGGCGATGTCATTCGGCGCCGGTTCCGGCTTCTGCTGGCTAGTTGTTCTTGGCGTGTTTGTTCATAGCGTGGTTGTTCATAGCGTGGTTGTTCTACTTGAACGGGTGGTTCTACTTGAACGGGTGGTTCTACTTGAACGGGTGGTTCTACTTGAACGGGTTGTTCTACTTGAACGGGTGGTTCTACTTGAACGGGTGGTTCTACTTGAACGGGTTGTTCTACTTGAACGGGTGGTTCTACTTGAACGGGTTGTTCTACTTGAACGGGTGGTTCTACTTGAACGGGTGGTTCTACTTGAACAGGTGGTTCTACTTGAACAGGTGGTTCTACTTGAACGGGTGGTGGTACCGTTAAAGCCTCATTGATTGGAGGATTATTTGTGGTGGTTACTGAGTGCAATAATGGTGGTGGCAAGGGGGTCTGAAAACCCCCTTCACTACTAACTCGGTCAGTGACTCCCCTTTGGGGGTCGCCGGACGAGTTAGGTACATCGATTGGTGGTACGATATATCGTTGTTCTTCCGATGTTTTTACTGCATTTACATAGTCTTGAGTGATATCATTGGGCACACCCAATGCATTTTTCACATTGGCTACCGTGATAGGATTCACTACAATTGCCGGTGTAAATAATTTGGAAATAACCACTCCAACAATAATTACGATCATAAACCAAGTCAATGCAACTAATACATCACGTAACCCCGGATTACCTCCCAAGGATTGATAATAATCGTAAATGGAACTTAATAATACTGCAGCAACTATGTATTCAAAATAATATCGGGAAGTAACATTCATTAACCAATTATACGTTTCTAATAACCATTCCGTCCATTTACGTGGACGGCATTTATTGTATTTATCGCTTGGTGGAGGTTCATACCCCTTTACGATAAAATTATTGATTCGTTTGATTGTTTCGCTCAGATTATGTTTTGAAAATAAAAGCATTCCACCTAAAGAAAATACAATCAAATACACTGGAATTAGTATAGCCGCCATCCACATTATCGTGATGGAAAACAATATTCGCATCACGAACAGAATAAATGTACCCACCGCAATAACAATACTCGAAAATTTTGTCATAAACGTCGCCGTATCTGTACTTGCTTCTTGCATCATGGTATATGCCGCAAATATAAAAGCAAATCCAATAAAAGCATTACTCGCACTATCACTTAAATGTTGGTTGATTGCGTCTTGTAATAATTGAATGACAGAACCACCGTAGGTTAACATAATGAATATCAAGAGAGGATATAAAACCATAAAACAAATTTGCGCACCAATCCTATGTGTATTTTGTTTGATTTTCATCAAAACAGCATGAAGAAACGATACATGACATACTATATATTTTAATATAAACCCAACCATGAAATTTTTACTTTGTAACCAAGACCAAGATATATTGACTTTGTCGGTATCCCAGGTTGCCGGTGCCACATTATCATCATCGCGATAACATAGAATAAAAAACCAATTGTAAAACACAAAAATACCGATTAGAGTAACTGCCACGGTGATCATATTACGATACAAACAATCCTCATCACTGGTGGAAGCCGTGCCTTTTGAAAATACCATACACACCCAATCGTTCGCTTCACGAGTCATTTCATGTAATTTAATGATTGGATAAAATATGTAGGCTAATAATTGGGTAGTCAAATTATTCATATAATCGATTGAATCCTTTTCCAATTCCGAACCTAAAACGTCCAAATCGGGGGGGTTATTGATATCAAACCCTTCGACGGCTGAATTTGGCAAGGGGCTTCCTGCCTCTTCACTACTAACTCTGAAGGTAGCTTTATTGGAACACACACCGTAAGAGTTTGGTACTGGTGGTTGACAATGTATAAATTCTAGTGGATTTTGTGTGAAATTCGATGGTACAATCAGTAGTTTGGTGGCATTCTGCCCCTTACCTGACGGATTTTCTATATTTTTTTTTCTATTTTTCTTTGATTTTTTCCATGCACTTGCCTCAGCACCGCCTACGGCGGTGCTAGGTTGCGTGCTACGCACGCCGACCGAAGTATATTCGGAATGATCCATATGCCTATACACTATACCAAGTTTATGTATCGGTTATTTTATCGAGCATACATCATGGCACAATTACCACCAATAAACGACAATATATTGTATCGTTCTTCGTACAACGTCAAGTCGAAATTATAGTCGTATAACCGCCAGCTTTGTTTGTTACTCACCGCCAGTACTCCACCATTGGTATCACATACTGTCTCAGAAATCATATATTGTCCGACAGGTGGTACATACGTTGATAATTCCAATTCAATACTTTTGAATTTACTTAGATTGATCGCACCAGACGGCTGATAATCAAATGGACTCGTATGTAAACAATAGTTATAACAATATATACCGTCTTTGGCCGAACCATTTGTACGAGTATATTTTTCGATATAATCGTAAACGCCACTTGGAAATATGTTTTCGCGATATTCACCTTCAAACAAAATACCCATCGATAACATGATTTCCTTTTGATTATCGGTATTCAAATTACCCGTCATATAAAAACCTGTATTGTATGGCTCATTTGGATTGTTGGAGGGTCCTTCATTCAGCACCATGTTCGCATTATAATATTTATTTTCCGTTAAGCCATCCGAAAGTTTGATACTAGTATACAAAGAATTGAATTTTTCAATACTATTATTATATAAAGGTGGTAATGGGAGGGCCTTGGGAATAAATTGTATATTTGATGGCAAATTTACATATGGCCAATTTGTGTAATTGTTCCATTCATTACGTAGATTTACATCATTTCTTTGTAAATACCACATCCAATTTGATACCATACCCATTGAATTCTCTAATTTGATACGTGAAGTACCGGTTACATTGGGGAACTTGTACTGAAAAACATCTTTAATTAAATATATTTGATCTCCTGCAGCAAATAACTTGGATTCATCGGTGGATAAAAAACAATATGTGGCCATTAAATGAACATCTGCATTCCATATTTGAGTTTGATTCTCATATACTTCGTTAAGTGCCTGGTATGCGGTATCAATACGGATGTCGGGTGGTGTTTGTAAAAAACGATACATTCGAAATGCTTCTTTATTAAAATCTGGTTGTATATACGGAAATCCATTGGCTTGATCCAGCACGTCTCTGACTTGAAACATTTCCTGTATAGGTCGTAATGTTACCGTAATCGTTAATTCATTGTATTGTAAGGATACCAACGGGAAAGCACATCGACTGTCTAAAGTAAACCATGCATTGATCGGAATATAGAGGGTTCTACCGCGAATCGACGGCTCACTTGGTGTGATGGTGGAAGTTCCCGGAATGATTGTATTCGTATAAAAAGCATTCGGATACGTATTGGAACGCCCAAATGCATTGGCCGGGTCGTTGAGTTCTGGTACATTACCCGTCATACGATTAAACAAGTCCTTTTTTTCTGTAGTAAAATCACGATCGACCACTGCCGATAAATAATCTCCTGTGTATTTTTGTAAAAGGGTGGATCCACAATTTATTTCTATACTACGAATGATTTGTGTACCAATATCTTTGATCCATCGAAAATTATAAGGTGCCCATTCGTAATAATTGTCAATCGTCGGATTATAGATCGGACTCCATATATCCGGTAAATTTAATACTAAATAGGTGTCCATTAACAAATCAGCGTATCGCTTAATTTTAAACGTATATTGTGAAGGGGTGCTTAGTCGCAAATCACGTGAACCTTCATAGTCCAGACGAAATTTTTGTAACCCAAAATTCGTATATTTGGAATAGGTCGCTTTGAAAAAAGTCTTGGTTGGATTCCCCGTGAGGATCACATTCGCATTTCCTATGGATATGATATTTAATAATCCACCAGCCATTGTTACTGTGTAAGTACGGTTATCTTTATATATTGTCCTATAATATAGGTCAGTAAATACACAGAATAAAATAGAATAACAATGACAGTCATTCGTAAATGGATCATATTCTTGGTGATTCTCATTTCTTTCTTTATTCTGTATCATTTGTTGTTACAACGTGCAGAAATTATGAAATTACCTTCCACTACCCAAGATGCGGTCGGATCAGATACGGGTACTATACAAGAAGGAATGGCAACTGCGTCTACTGTAGCCGGACAAACCAACGAATTGTCGATTATGACCGTAAAAAACGAAGGTCCGGGGGTGACTACCTACAATGTACAATCGATGGGTAATCTCCCTCTTAAAGAATATTGTATCAAGTCTTCGTACAATTCAGCATGTAGTGGTACGTTTATGAATTTGAATACCATCAAATATATATTACAACGTGGTTGCCGATTTTTGGATTTCGAATTGTATTATATCAATCAAAACGTGGTGGTCGGATTTTCGGATGACGGTTATACCATGTTATCCAAAAATACACTCGCACTCACGGATGTATTTGCTAGCTTGATTTCCAACGGGTTCTCTGCGCCTTCCCCGAATTTAGGGGATCCTTTGTTTGTACAATTACGTATACGCACCACTGACCCCCAGGCGTACCAAAACATTGCCACCGCAATTACTTCCGGGTTGTCGACACGTTTGTTCAAAGGAAATGTGAACGGTAATACACTTATCAATACGATTATGGGAAAAATCGTCTTGGTGGTTGATGCACAAGTTTCCGGAGATTATTCGATGTATCCCATATGTAATACTGGGGATAATAATTGCAAATCTCTGGGTATGTTGGTCAATATGCAAAGTAATATTTACCCCCTTTACAAGTATAATAGTAAACAAATGACCAATTTGTTGTCGAATCCACCTGCCATGTATGATTCACAGAATACTGATATTACTGTTTTACGTATGATTGAACCCGCCACTTCCACCGAAACGGTCAACCCGAATTCGTCTTTATTTATACAAAACTATGGTGTACAAATTGTGGAAAATCGTTTCTATATGACGGATACCGCATTGAACAAATATGAACAATTCTTTCGAGATAATAAAATGGCGTTTGTGCCTTTTTATATTGCTTTACCCTATCTTCATAAATCCAAAGGGAAACCAAAAAATAACCGGCGTCCTTCACAATATAATCAACGACGTCCTTCACAATATCATCGTAATACTATGTACTAGATGCCTAACTTCTCCGGTGGCTCTGCCACCTTCGAAGTTAGTAGTTGTAGGCATTGTAGCAAAACGTTTAGAACCGCCTTGCGGTTCGGTACGTTTTCTACATTCGTTTCCTAGAATCGGCAAAGCCGATTCTGAGGAAACAGATCTGCCCACTGACCTACACTTCGTTCTCGGCATCAGGGTCTACTTGAGGGTTTTACGGAGGGACGGCTTGTCGTCACGGAGTAAAAGCCCCCCTTACCAAAAAATAGATATATATTGTATACGACACGACAATATATTCCGTTTATATGCCAAAATATCGAAACAAAATATGTGATAGCAAAATGACCTTTGAAGAATGTGAACTGACTATATTACGTCAGGCGGTTGACGAATCGGAAAAGTTGGCCAAATCACGGGTAGTCAATAACGAGATTGTCCGCAAAATTATCAAAATTTTAGAAGATTTTTTGATGGACAAAAAATTAATATGTTATGGAGGTACCGCCATCAATAATATATTACCCAGCGACGCCCAATTTTATAACCGCGATATCGAAATACCCGATTATGATTTTTATTCTCCCAACGCATTAAAAGATGCGATTGAATTGGCGAATATCTATTACAAAGAAGGATATTCGGAAATAGAAGCCAAAGCCGGGGTTCATTATGGCACCTTCAAAGTATTTGTCAATTTTATTCCTATCGCCGACATTACATATTTACCTGAAATCCTTTTCAAAAATATACGCGCCGAATCCATTTCCATCGCCGGTATTTTGTATGCACCCCCCAATTTTTTACGTATGAATATGTATTTGGAATTGTCTCGTCCTGCTGGTGATGTCTCCCGCTGGGAAAAAGTACTGAAACGTCTTACCGTATTGAACAAATATTATAGTCCGATGAAGCATTTCCAGTGTTCCAGTGTCGACTTTCAACGCAAAATGGACGATACGAATCTTATATCTGATATTTCGTTGGAAGAAAAAATATACTTTATTGTTCGTGATTCTCTCATCAATCAAAGTGTCGTTTTTCTTGGTGGATATGCGAGTAGTTTGTATGGGAAATTTATGTCTTTTAAAGAACGTCGGTTGGTTCAAAAAATACCCGATTTTGATGTGTTGAGTGAAGACCCCAAACGAACCGCCATGATTGTCGAAGAACGTTTACAGGATGCAGGTATTAAAAAGATTTCTATCAAGAAACACGATGCTGTCGGTGAAATTATTCCCGAACATTACGAAATACGGGTAGGAAAAGATATTTTGGGTCATATATACCAACCCATCGCATGTCATAGTTATAACGAAATTCATATTGATAGTCATATTGTCCGCGTTGGAACCATCGATACACTTCTTACCTTTTATCTCGCCTTTGTTTATTCGGGTATCGAATATCACGACAAAGACCGTATATTATGTATGGTTGAATACTTGTACAAGGTTCAGGAAAAGAACCGTCTCGAACAAAAAGGTATTTTGAAACGATATTCCTTGAATTGTATCGGTAAACAACCCACCTTGGATGATCTCCGTGCCGAAAAGGCCGAGAAATTCAAAGAATTGGCTTCCAAGCGTGGAACCACCGAATATGATATGTGGTTTCTCAAATATAGTCCTTCCAAACAAAAGGGCGCGAAACCTGACGAAACCGAGACTGTATCGGAATCGGCCACCAAGAAATCGAAAACGAAATCGAAACCCAAAACCGTCCGAAAAAAGAAATTGAATCTTGTACAAACACGCAAAAAGAATGGATGGTTACTTTAGTTTTTTTGTCAGTGGGCTGAAAAGCCTACAACTACTAACTCTGATGGTAGCTTTGCTACCGGAAGAGTTTGGTGTGAGACAGGCTCTGATGTCTCCGCTCCTACGGTCACCTTCTGAGTTAGTAGTGAAGGAGGCTTTCAGCCCCCCTTGCCAGATCAGCCCCATTGCCTAAATGACATAAAAATTATTTGTGATATTAGATTATACTAGTTCTCATGTTAACACCTCTGACGTTAACCAAAATTCTGATTCATCGCGGTTACGGTGCATACGGCTCCTTTTCTGACGAATTTTATCAAGAATTTGCACGAACATACGATATCGACTTTAAATCGTTGCCTTCTTACGACCCGTTTCACGATAAAAAACACCAGAATGAACATATTTCATCGAGATACGATCCTAGACTCATTCATATTTTTGAAAAACTAGGAAAAGACCGGTGTTTTGAAAAAATTCCCGAACAGTCTTACCGTAAATCTTCGCTTACAATCGTTGAAATACCTACCATGTTACTTGACGTATTTTATATTTCTGCATACGATGGTGCAGAATGGATTTGGTGCAATATCAGTAAAAAATACAAAGATGTATTACTTGACGCTCTGAATACTGAGAATTTTTTACCTACCATCCAACATAAATTGGACGAAATCGCACAATGCGAAAAATTCTTGACAGAGAACGATATCCATTTTGTGTAAACGACATAAAAATTATATATATTATTGTATAATATCATGGCAAAGGGGCTGAAAGCCTCTGAATTACTAACTCAGAAGGTGACCGTAGGTCACCTGACGAGTTTGGAACAACCACGTAATGAAGTAATGAAAAAATTGGAAAAAGATTCCGAACAAAAAGTAGCCCAACTTTTGTCCAAGACATCCACCGATCAAGCCAGTATTACAGAATCCCTACAAAATATCATGCGAGATGGTTCAAATGAATTCTTACAAAAAATGGGTAGAAACCCTACTTACAGTGAAATGCGAGAAATGTTCGGATAAAATTGATCTGAAACGACATACATGATAATCATGGTACTATTATCATTTATCAACCATGGAACAACAACGTAATGAACTTATGAAAAAATTGGAAGTAGACGTCGAACAAAAAGTAATTCAATTGGTATCCAAAAACAAAAATACCATTCAATCGAATAGTACCGAACAAACCAATCATATGGTTGATTCCCTACAAAATATCATGAAAGATGGTTCGAATGAATTCTTCCAAAAAATGGGCAGGAATCCTACCTACAGTGAAATGCGAGAAATGTACGGATAAAATTGATCCGAAACAACATAAATGATAATCATAGTACTATTATCATTTATCAATCATGGGTTTATTCTCCTCGTGTATGCGCGATACGCAACAGATTCACCGCGATTTGATACGGTCAGCTTATCGTGATTATCGTCAAGTCTATATTGATTTCAAAAAACAACACCCCGAATACCTTTATTATATGGAACATCGTGATGATCTTACCGAAGAAATGAAATCCATGTTACACGAAGTATCCGTCAAACATAAACATGCAAAACAAACAGTCATTGAGAATATTTTGACCTATAGCAAAAACTATCCACATGAACGAATTTCACGATATCCCCATTTAAAAATTTATCATATAAACCCATCCTACTTGGAAAATTCCGTCACCGACGCCGTAAAATGGTTGAATAAATAGGTGGTCTAGGTCGATGTTGATGGGGTTATAAGTAACTTATTAGACTTGGTAGTGTTCTCTACGAGGAACGCACGGTTAGTACAATTACTACCTATTCGGGTGCCAGTGAGTACAGAGTCCAGTTTTTTTTTGTCCGTGAAAATATGTTCACATGAATCATATACTTTGTCACCAAAAAGTTCGGTTGTCTTGGTCATGATCATTTTTTTTATACCTGGTCTCATTTCAACCGGCACGTCTTCCATATCCGTGTCGTCATCGAAACTTTCGACGTCTTCTATCTGGTGTTTGACTTCTGTTGGATTCTCTTCCTTCCACTGATTCTCGTCTCTTACAAAGAGGGCAGATGGGACGCAATGCAAGGATCTTTGTTCCATCGGTAATTCTGTGAGTTTTTGTTCAAACAAATTATACATGGCCAGATTCAGTGGTATGGATCGGTTGGTTATTTCACGGAAATCATTCTCGGTGAATTCCAATTTCTTGATTGCATCCAATATATTTGGGGCATCATTACAGTGGGTATTTAAATAAATATGAATATGGTTGTTGTTGGTGGTATTATTATTATTGGTGATGTTCATATTATTGACATTTAATTCTGTGATGATTTCATTTCTTAATTCTTCCCGGACTTCTTTGCGGATTTCTTCTGATACTTCTTCTTTTATTTTTTCGCGGAGTTCTTCGGATACTTCTTCACGGATTTTTTCACGGAATTCTGATATTTCCTTTATTTTTTCAGCATCGGATGTTTGTTTTTTTGCGATACATAAACGTTTATGTTTATAAAGTCCTGATTGTGTAATAAAAATATTATTACAAATAAAACACTCATATTTTGGTTTATTGATTAGATTTGTTTGGTGGCGTTTAGATTTAAGATGATTATCGTACGAACTTTTCACCTTGGTAGTATATTTACAAGTTTCACAAGTACGTATCATTATTATATTTTATAATTATATTTTATTTTTATATCATTATTATATTATTATGTGAATAATAAGGAATTCGTCTAATTATGCAAATAATTAGGAATATCATTGTGGTGTGCCTGATTATGTGAATAGATCGGTACTATGATAATCCTAATTATTCAAATAAACTGGTATGTCTAAAGTGAGCCAGATTATGTGAATAGATCGGTACTATGATATGCCTAATTATTCACATAAACTGGTATGTCTAAAGTGAGCCAGATTATGTGAATAGATGGGTACTATGATAATCCTAATTATTCAAATAAATCGGTATGTCTAAAGTGTGCCTGATTATGCGAATAGATGGGTACTATGATAATCCTAATTATTCAAATAAATCGGTATGTCTACACCCTTGAACATTTAAAATGGGACTATTTTGGCGTATAATGAGGAGTATTTTGTTTACCAAAAAAAAAATACATATATGTATACCTGCGTGGTTGTAAATAATAGTATATTTTTATTGTGAGAAGGTCATTAACTCGTAAAATATAATAATAATTAGGCCATACATAGTAAAATGTTCGTGGTATTTTGAGTAACAATTCGTATCGTTTATCTGTTTTTAAAATTTGTCCCATATATTTCCCGTTTCTAAATTTCAAAGTTTCATCGTAAGACAAAATATGATGAATAATATCTATAGGTAAAGACGAAAATGACATTACTAATGGTGTATCTTCTACAATTTTTATATTATTTTTGTCCCATTTTAAATCTTCAAGGGTGTAAAGTGTGCCTGATTATGCGAATAGATGGGTACTATGATAATCCTAATTATGTGCATAAATGGTCAATATACACTACCGTATGTCAAATTATACACATAATTGAGCATGTATTTCTGCACGGATCTTTTCATGGAGTTTTGATATTTCTTCTTGTTTTTTAATTTCTTCAAAATTTTTCTTGGTAACACATAACCGTGTATGTTTGTAAAGTCCTGATTTGGTAACAAATATACTATTACAAAATTTACACTCTTGTTGTGGTATATTTATTAAATTATTTGAATGGCGGTTTGATTTCATGTGGTCATCGTAGGAAGATTTAATGTTAGTAGTATAACGACAGGTATCGCAAGTAAATATTTTTTGTTTTTGGTTAATTCTTTTATTTTCTTTGGACTGTTTATTGGTAGTACACAATTGTGTATGTCGACACATACCAGATTTTGTTTCAAATTTTTTGTTACAAAATTCACATTGAAATTGTGGAATATTTATCAAATTTTTATGGTGGCGTTTTGATTTCATGTGGTCATCGTAGGAACTCTTACATCTAGTAGAATATTTACAAGTTTCACATGTACGTATATTTCCTTCAAATATTTCTGACGGATAAACAGATAAAACTATATTGTTATCGGCATCCCTCCGATCATCTACTTGTGTTAAAGGAATCATTTCTATTTTTTCATTTGTGGTACAAGATTCAGACGGTAAAATTTTGATAGGTGTCTTAATCGGTCTCACACTATTCATTCTACTAAGTTGCAACAAAACGGATTTCATGTTGGTTTTGTGTATTTTTTTGAATTCAGAAAATAGTTGAGTGGTATTTGGAACGATACGATTGTAGGTGATCACCAGATCAAATATATCGATTTGCATGTTCGTAGCATCGCCCTCGAAGTATTCGTGGCCGATATCGGTACGAAGTATGTATTTATGTTTGAACAGACTGATAATTTCTTGTTCTAAGAAGTAAGAATCGGTCACATTGATCTGAAAAATCAACCGAGAACCTTTGGGGTATTGTAAAAATCGTTTGTTGTTTTCTTGGGATGTGCGTCCGATTTTGTAGACGGGTACGGCACTTTGTAAAAATTCTCTTTCAATTAGTAAATATACATATTGCATTGTCTATATTTACTGTATATAATATATTTTTGTAATCAATTTTTTGTATCAAAAATAGGTGTAAAAACTTCCATATACAGTTATATATGGAAGTTTTTGTTTTGATTTTATTTGTCACGTGTGATGATCATTACGGACATTACACTTATGTCGAGGATCTGAAAGGTGTATATGGTACATTCGAAGAAGCAAAAATGGAGGCGGATAAAATGGTGGTTGAAAACGCAAACACCGGATGGCCATACAATGGTGATAAATATCACGATTTTTTACGAATTATCAAAATGACATTAGGTGATAAAAAAAAAGAAATCGTATTCGATTCAAGCACGTTCGAGTTAGATGCACCCATATATAATGAGAAACATTGATCAGATGCCTCCACTACGTTCCCGGCATCCCTACGATCATCTTCCGTCCTACGGACGTACGATGATTCGTCTTAATATACAAATTTGGCCAGAGGGACGAAGTCCTTCCAACTACTAACTCTGAAGGTAGCTTTGCTACCGGAATAGTTCGGGCGTAGAATACGTATTTTACCCTAGATCACCTGAGAAGGTTGTCGTTGTAATTTCCCGTCGATTTCAACTATCATCGTACCATCTACGGATTCAAATCCCACTCTCTGAATAAATTCTAATAGTAGGTTTAATTTTTGTTGCGTAAATGGTTTAACAAACACATAATCTGCCCCGTTTTCAATAAAAGATTGTTTATCCTTTTCAATTCCGTTTCCTGTGACACCGATAATTAGTCCTGTATAACCGACTCCTCTCAATATTTTACTCAACAGCTCTCCTGTGATGTTCGGCATGACGTTATCCACAAAAATCATGTTCAAAGGTTGATCTATTTTCTCTTTGAACCCGACGATTTTTAACAGAGCATTCAGTCCATCTACCGCGTAGTGTACTTTTGTATTACTACAATTATTTTCTATTAATTTTATCAGAAGTTTTCTGGATAATTCACTATCATCAACGACCATCATATGTACTATTTTTTTGTCTTTTGTATGAAAACTTTCCGAAAATATTTGTCGCGCGGAATCCCTTCTACTATTTTTCAAAATAGAACGACCATTGACTGATAGATCAACTACGGAATCATTCTCGATTTCAGCTGATTTAATACATTTTATCATATCAATTTTGTTCATATTCGCTACGTTCATCAATTTATTTATAGTCAATGCGGGTTGTCTTATTTCGTCAGACTTTTCAAAATATACGTCTTTTTCGGACGATGGACATATTTCTAAAAACAGTTGTATCTGAAATATGTTCCCACAAGTCGAATTTTTCGCAAATTTGAGAGAACCCGCTATACCATCATCACCTTTGTAATGATGTTGTATGGTTCCTTTGTGTAATTCAATGATATGTTTACAAATGAACAATCCCAATCCGGTGCCTTTCGTTGTATCTGACGTATTATACTTTGTAAACAATTTTTTCTTAATTTTTGGTTCTATAAACGGATTATTGTCCACAATCGTTATCAGTATAGGTTGTTGCATGTTATTCATATTCATACATTCTATTTCCAATTGAATGGCCGAATTGAGCGATGAAAATTTGATAGCATTTGATAATAAGTTCATTATAACATGTTGAATATTTTTACTATCACCGATCACCCATTCTTTCACGTTTTTTACGGTACATTTAATTTCTATTTTTTTTTTGATAGCATTGAATATCAGAATATGCTTTACTTTATTCATTAAACCGACGATATTAAATGGTTCATACTTGATTTCAATCATATCTATATAATTCTTGTCATTCGTCGTTTGAATATTTAAAAATCCATCCAACGAATCATTTAAAAATGTACAAGATTCCTTTACGGTACTTAATAACTCATAGTTTTCAGTATTTTTCGGGATGGAATTCATTACGATATCTATCCCTAAAAATATATTATTCAATGGTCCTCTTAAATCGTGAAACAAACAACGAATATAAGTGGTAAAATCGTGATTATTTTGCTCTGATTCCGGTTTAATTTTACGCGCTGGATTAAATATATTTAAAGTGTTCAAAAAATAGTTGACAATTGACATTTCATACTTATACTATAATAACAAATAATTATTATATTATTTATCTTCATACATTGACAATTACATTTTCGGTCGTGACAATTTCGTTACAAGAATTATCTGTCACCACGTCTGGCAAGGGGCTTTCAGCCCCCTGACCCGGTTCCATTTTTTTGATAATTTCGAGTACTTCTTCTGATAACTTGATGGGATCATAAACAGCACGTTGAATTTGGGGTCGTACTTCAAATTGCCCGACAAGACCATTGATTTTTTCGTTTTCGGGGTTTTTCATGACAATATTTGTGAAATCGTGGGTAAAGGGTTCCCATCCACAATGTTGGTAGATACGAGAGAGTGTATTGGAGGTATCCGTGATTAATTCGTCGTAAGTAACAAAGATGAAGGTTGTATCATCAGGATTGTTTTTGCACCACTCTTTGGCCCAATTCACTCCTTCCCAAGCACGAACAATGGGTTCTGTGCCTGGATTTAGAAGTTGCGGTAATACTTGGTCAAGTGTACTACCCATATGATTGTCGGAAAAAAGATGTGCGTATGATTCAACCACTTCTACCAACGGACGAACCATGACAATGACCTTGATATTGGGGTCGACGGCGGAACGTAACATGTTTAAATTACAACCGTTTGTCCAAGAACGACAGCGATCTACCACAATACGACGACTACCCCCCTGATCGGAAACCAAATCATTGCCAGATATATCGGTGGGGTAATAATAAGTATGGGGTATCTGTCCGATAATTTTAGGTAGACGATGATCTTTACCGTGAGAAGCGAATTCACGACTACATTTGTCTTGGTACGAAAGGTAGGTATCCCACATGAGTTGGCACATGGGAGAATGCCCTTCGGTATGAATGGCAGGATTTTGTGATAGAATGGCGGAAAGTAAGGTGGCACCGGCACGTGGTAATCCTGCGAGACATACAAACTGATCGAATGATTTATTCATGGTGGTAGTATAGTAGTAATATCACCATGATTTTATACCCTTCAACATTTTCCATAGTGTTGATATCGTTTTTAACCAGGTTGGGTATATCCCAGGTAATACTATAGGTGTAATAAAAAATAGAAATGTATCTGTTCCAAGATATTTGTTCCAACTACGTATATAGTTATGCGAATTCATTGACTACACCCGTAAGTTATAACTCGCAAGTTGGAGGAATATTAACAAATGGAGCAGTGTATGATAGTTGTAATGGTGCGATCAATGGAAATGACCTATCTCTGAATGCACTCAACTCGCAATACATGTCGATACAACAAATACCGATTTTTCCAGTAGCCACCGATGGAAGCGGATTTAGTTTTTCAGGGTGGTTTTATCCGGTAGGTACACAAATTTCTCCGGTAGTACTATTTGATTTATCAGGGGCTGGATTGGCGCGTTCATCGGTATTGTATAATGGATCCAATACATTATCGACCTATTACAATGGTGGTAATGGTGGAAATACTACTATCGGTAATGTATCACCAAGTATATCGATCACACCGGGACAGTGGCATTTTTTCTGTTATACGGTACGATGTACGAATGTATCGGGAACATTCATGGCGAAAGAATCATTGTATGTTGACGCGAATTGTATGACCAATCAGTTTTCAACAGATACAACCACCCTATATGTCCCATTTACAATACAATCCGGAACTATAGGTGGAAAACCAACGGTAGCCGGATCCTATTTCCATGGTCGTATGAGCGAAATGAGATATTATGGACGCGTGTTGACAAATCCTGAGATACAGGTATTGTACAATATGCAAAATTACATAAATTATCAAACAAAAATTTCGATCACGAATCCATCGAGTATCCAAGGAAAATATAATAGTATCAACGGGGCTATCATTCAAAACGGACTCGGACAATATGGCGCATCGGTACAAATTGATCTGAGTGGAACATTTAGTTATATGGACGTGAGTCGTAATCCCGGATTTAATGGAGGAACTACCCGTACAATATCGAATTTGTATGCGTCGGCTTTGATGACCACATCCCCGTCATTAACCGTAGACCAAAGTGGGAATGTATTTTTTGTAGATGCTACCGTATTGCCAAACCAAACGTATACGTACGTGGTTAAACCATATATTCGTGATATATCGAATGCGTTTACCACGGTGACGACTTCTACCGGGGCAACCACGATAACAACACCCGCCGTAACCATACAACCGATATATGATATTTCGGCGGGTGCACAAACTAGCAAAACCACGGGAATGTTTGGATCGATGATTCAGGTAGATATCAGTGGTGGTATATACAGTATATTGGATATCAGTCGTAATCCCCCGTTTAGTTTTAGTACATCGCCACCGGCCCCTACCATTTCACCGGGAATATATACATCAGCAACGGGTGTTCTCGATATAAGTGTATCATCGGTGTTGAATTCGCCGTCAACCCAATACCAAGCCTATTTGTTGAATACCATATTATATGTCAATCCGTCCAATCCGACGTTGGGGACACCCGGACTGGCATTTGTGGATATGACAGCGGTACCTGGTGTAACGTACACCTATTCATTTACCCCGTTAATTATGGGTAGTGCACTTACTAAAACACCTGGAACGGTTCAGAATCCCGGATCGATTACGACGCCACCCGTCACCGTATTACCACTATATGATATTTCGGCGGGTGCTATCATTGGGAAAACTGTGGGTAAATATGGGGCATCTGTACAGATTGATTTAAGTGGTTCGTATACGTATGCGGACGTTAGCCGTAATCCGCCGTTCAGTGTCTCCGATTTATCTTTATTGGCAGGAGCAACATCTTACCGTATTTATGATGCGTCGGCATCCTTAACCAGTATAGATAATGCGTATATAACGAATACGCTGGCCTATACCAATGCCTCCGCGCCGACCACCGGAGTCATCAGTGGGGCATTTGTGGATAACACCACCAAACCAAACACAACGTATAGTTATTATGTGACTCCGTCCATCAAAGGAACCAATGGTGCAATCACCACGACGACCACTACTTCCGGAGCAACCACCATAACTACACCAGCGATCACCATACAACCACTATATGATATTTCGGCGGGTGCTATTATCGGAAAAACGGTGGGTAAATATGGGGCATCGGTACAGATTGATTTAAGTGGTTCGTTTACGTATTCAGACGTTAGTCGAAATCCGCCGTTTAGTGCGTCCGATTTATCTTTATTGGCAGGTACAACCTCTTACCGTATTTATGATGCATCGGCCTCGTTAACATTATCCAGCACGGACAATTCATATGCGTATATAACGAACGCACTGTCCTATACAAATGCTTCCTTACCAACCGTAGGAGTTATTGGTGAGGTATTTGTGGATAAGACCGCATATCCGAATACAACCTATAGTTATTATGTGACTCCGTCCATCAAAGGAACCAATGGATCGATTACCACGGTGGTAACTTCTGTTGGAGTAACTACCATAACTACACCTGCCATAATAATACAACCATTATATGATATTTCGGCGGGTGCTATTATCGGGAGAAGTGTAGGTAAATATGGGGCATCGGTACAGATTGATTTAAGTGGTTCGTTTACTTATGCCGATGTTAGCCGAAACCCACCATTTAGTGCGTCCGATTTATCCTTATTGGCAGGAGCAACATCTTACCGTATTTATGATGCGTCGGCCTCATTATCAAGTACCGATAACGCGTATATAACGAATACATTGGCCTATACCAATGCCTCCGCACCGACCACCGGAGTCATCAGTGGGGCATTTGTGGATAACACTGTTTATCCGAATACGTCGTATAGTTATTATCTAACTCCTTCCATCAAAGGAACCAATGGTGCAATCACCGCGACGAAAACTTCTTCAGGTGCAACTGCTATAACCACCCCACCGGTTACTTTACTATATGTTTATTTTGATCCAACGTACGGAGTGATATTAACTTCAAATACGGCAACAATACAGATTGATCTGAACGGTAATTTCACAGGGGTAGATATAACACGTAATCCGCCCTTCCCAACTAGTTTTGATACACCTAGTGATAGTACATTGACGTCTGGTATTCTACGACTTACTTATGCGTCGTCACTGACAACACTAGCAAATAATACAACATATTCAGCATATTTGACCAATACCATAACGCATACGAGCGCGTCGGCATTAGCATTTATAGATAAAACGGTGAGTCTAGGCAACCAGTATACCTATTATGTGACTCCGTATATTCAATCGGTATCAGGTATAACATATCAGGTAACCAACCTAACCGGGACTCCAACCACGATATCTACCACACAAAATATAAGTGATATTGGTACGGTAGACCCTGCTTTAATACCAACACCAGGAACAGTATCTACCACAAATTTGGACTCGACCAGTATTCCGGGAATAACCATCGGCTCGGGTACAGGAACAAGTGCAGGCTCAGGTGCAGGCACCGGCACCGGCACCGGCACCGGCACCGACTCAGGCACCGGCACCGGCACAGGTAGTGCAGGAACGGTGACATCATCCACTCTGACAGGTGGATCATTGGACGGAACCGGAATTTCGGCTACCGGTGGTACACCGGTATTACCATCTCCACCAGCCGGAGTAGTATCATTGGCGAGTGGAGCGGTATCAAGTTTATATACTGGAACATTACCATCGACCGTATCAAGCTATTTTGTGGCGTCAATGAATTCGACAGGTTCAACCACCATATCGCAAGCGAAGACAATATTGGCTCCTCCTGCCGGGTTTTCGGGGGCGAGTGGAACCGTATCATTCTACGCATGGCCTTCATCAACGTATGATACGGGCACCACCATGACGGTAACCATGGGTGGGGTAACTTTATTGAGTGGATATGCGTTTTCAGGAGCGAATGCACCATATACAATCTTCAATTTGCCCTTTGTCAATGTACCGCCAGGAAACGCATCTGTAAATATTACATTCAGTAATACGAATGGGTCATCGAATTCACAAATATGTTTTAGTGGGGTGAATGTGAATTATTCATATGTTCAGGGTAGCGGTACAACCGTGATCGATACTTCCAATTTGGCATTGTATTATCCATTGGATAGTAGCGCAGGTACCTTACTATCGAACTATGCCACCGGTAATTCAGTAACCGATGCATCTCTATGCTCTGGCGCGGTAATCAATACTACTGGAATAAAACCATGTATCGGATTAGGTGATGTATCGTTCAATAACACACTAGGATCGTACGCACAATTGGGACAATGGACATGTCCACCAGCAACCACTGTCGGAAATGGATTTACGATTGCAGGTTGGTTTTATTCGACGGGTACTCAGGTTAGTAATGCTACCTTATGTACGTTGTCCAATAATACAAATAGAATATCCATATTTTTGAATCAAAACAATATGCTATTGGATTTTTCATGTAACGGTACCAATGGTGCGGAATATATTTCTACCAGTCAGGTGTATAACAACATATGGAATTTCTTTGTGATGACCTGTCGTTATAATGGTACAACCGCAACCAATATATATTATATCAATGATGTATCGTTACAAACCGTGGTAGGGGCTTATCCGTCATCGTCACCTGTATATACAAAGAATTATTTGGGAGGTGTACCCGCGGGTACAATTATTCCGGCAAACAACGCCGGAAATTTGGGAGCATTCAATGGACATATCGACGATTTCCGAGTATATTCACGTGTGCTTGGTTTCAACGAAATACAATCATTATGGGTATACGGTTTCAATTCGTCCAACATAAATTATGGAAATGTTATCGATCCTACTGGATTAATCATGTATTATACGTTTGAACTGAATGCCTCGGTTAATCCACCTTTATCCACGGTATTTACACAATCTACGTTTGAAGTGATCGATACATCAGCGATCATCATGTATTATACGTTTGATGTGGATGTATATACACCCTTGAACTAGGCATATGCGGACGTTTGTAGGCATCCGTACGTAGTGTAAAATAATAATCTACTTGCTTATTATTTTCAACGAAATAATTATATAAAAAATCGGCGCTTGAAATGTAAAAAAGTTTAATAAATCCCGCCCATATTCATCGGGTAATACATGATCATTGCACTTGGATCTATGACAGTGTAAGCGGTAGATGACATACCCATATTCCAGAGCATTTGTAATTCAATCGGTGTTAGTGAACGTTGGTAAATTCGGAGTTCATTCATATATCCATTGAACCCTCCTCCACCAGCACTATTACCCAACCGAACCGAATACGCACCTACGGTGGGCCAACTACCGGTACTATTACTCACCGCGAATCCATTGATATACAAAGAATAGGAAGCATTCGCCGAAGAGACCGTACCTCCACTGATAGAAATGGCCAAATGATTCCAGGTATTGGGGTACATGACTTTGGACGTCAAAGAGGGTACATTCGTTCCAGTAAATGTCAACACATTGGTGGTTTTGTAGGTTAGCCATAGACTAGAACTACCAAGAGATAAGGTGACCAACGAGGCATCGGTCGCCTGTGTTCCCGCACCATAAAACCAACCGGACAATGAAAATCCGGCAGCGGAAGACCATGTGGGAACGGAAGTGGTCGTCGAAGAGGTAATATAGGAGGTAGGTGTCATAGACAATGCTGGTTGTTTGTTCAACAGAACAATGGGTGAATTCGCGGATGTAACCCGAGTTGTTCCGACAGAAACGGTATCCGCGAGTGCGGTAATACCGGTGGCATAGTTACTGATATCGGTCACAAATGAATAATAATGGGACATGTACGAGGGGTCGACAATGGTGTAAGCGAGAGACGGGGTATTCTGTCCAAAACATTGTATACCGGTAATACCGTAATAAGACAAATTCGTATTGGAACTCGTAAAAGTGAACACGATCGGTAGATATAAAGCACCAATTTCTGCAGTGTATAAAAAGGTGAGGGGGATCGGTCTAGTATTCGGAATACTTCCCAAAGAATAATTGTATAGGAAAATGGTTTTACCTACAGAAACCGACAAGGTATGCCCATTATCAATGTTAGAACCGGCAAACACGAAAAAGGTGATATAATAATTACCTGCGGTAGGAACCGGAAACGATTGTGAAAGAGTTTGTGTACCGCTTCCACCGACCGAAATAAAATATTGACTACATGTACTTGGTAGAACACCGGTAAATAATCCGGAATTGGATCCGTTCGCCACATAAAATTTACTGGTGTTACTACCCCCCACTGTCCAACCGTAAGTAGTGCTGGGTACGAATGATGGATTTAATGTATTGGTGCCACTGTTTACTACGGGGGTACTAAACGACCCGTTGATAATCGGTACTAGTGTAAAGGTTTGATTGTTAGAGGCTCCGGTAACATTTAAAAAATTATACGGCACAATCGTATAATTGTACGGCAAATTCACCACAATATTGGAATTATCGACGATAGTCCGGGAAGTACTATATTGATTACTATAGTAGAGTACACCATTGTTACGATAAATATTGACATAATTGTATGAGGAATCCGTACTCGTGGTTAACTGAATATTGGCAGAAATATCAAAAGTGATGGCAACGGTATTCAAATAGGGTAAGGTACATGTGATCGGAGTAGTCACTGTTACACCTGATACATTCATTGCATTATGGGAAACAATACGGTATTGATATTGAGTATTTGGTAACACCCCGGTATCAACATAACTATAATCGTAGGGGGCATAACCCAAATTGTTGGTATAAAGATACATGACATACGGCGCGACAAATCCGGTATTGACCGTAATACGACTGATGCTCACATCATAGAAAGAATAGTAGGATCTTGAAGCACTCGACCAAAAGACACTCATCGAATTGGTCGCGATATTGTTATAGGATCCATTCGCGGTGACCGACAATGAAACATCGGATGTGGGGGAAGTATAGGGTGTAATGACCAAATTTCCGGCATTATTGATAGCATTAATCGGTGATAATCCGTATCGGTACTTATAATTGGCAAACAGATTACCATTATCCATATAGGCGGTTTGTCCTGGTGATAACACTATAGATGATCCGTTAGCGTCTGAACCACCTGTGTTGGTGATACGTACAATATTGACGTTATAAAACGAGGTTACCGTACCAAAATTAACAGTGATATTTGCGGTGTCTATACCAGTGTAAGAAGAAAAGGTTACGACAGGATAAGGGGACAACCATGGAGTGATCACTGTGCCACCACTCACATTGATCGCATTGTGTGATGTCAACAAATATTGATATTTGGTATTGGCCGAAATATCCTGACTTGTATCTTTATAGGAATATAACATGGTAGGACTGGCGTTTGATACAACCACCCCGAGAGCACCGGAAACCACCCCTCCACTGATACGACTGATACTGACATCATAGAATGATACGTAGGATTGTGACGCACTAACGAAACTGATGTCTAGGGTGTTGGTAGAAGTAGAGTTTACCACAGCGTAGAATGATACATCAGAGGTGGGGGAAGTATAGGTAGGTGTGACCATGATACTACCACTGATACCTACGGCATTATAAGGCAAAATCGCATATTTGTACAAAAGATTGGCCGAGACCATCGTATCCGTATAAGACGTTTGTCCAGGATCTAAATCAATATATGCACCGGATGTATCCGAGGCACCTCCACCGATGTTACTGATACGACTGATACTCACATCATAAAAAGACGTAGCCGTACCGAAATTCACCGTTAGACTCGTCTTGGTAATACCGGTATAAGATATAAATGTGGCAACCGGGGATGGTGATACGAATGGTGTAATAACGGTTCCACCAGAGGAGCCGACTGCATTTTTCGATGTCAATAAATATTGATATTTGGTATTTGCCGATATATCGGTACTAGTATCTGTATAAAAGGTGGAAGGAAATTCAAAAGGGTAGTACATTATCACACCGGTATTATCAATGATATTCAAATATTGAATGGTATAGGCTTCGGTAGAGACTACGTTTCCCAAAATACCGGCAAAAACGCCACCTGAAACACGACTGACGGTTATACTTGCGTAAGATAAATATGTCAATGATGCACTCATGAAATAGACGGTGAGAGTGTATGGGGTAGATACGTATTTATTATAGGATACGTCAGATATGGGGGAAACGTAGGGTGTAATAATAATAGACCCACTATTATTCACCGCATTGTAAGGCATGATCGCATATTTATAGGTGGAAACAGCGGAAAAAGATCCCTGATCCGTGTAATATGTTTGTCCAGCCGGTAATCTGATATATGTTTCGTATACGTCATAATCCACCGTTTTGGAAATACGACAAATACTGACATCATAGAAAGAGGTTATTGTTCCGAAATTGACGGTCACCCCATTTTTGGAAAGGTTGGTATAAGAAGAAAAGGTCACCTTTGGATAAGGGGACAACCATGGAGTGATCACAGTGCCACCACTCACATTGATCGCATTGTGTGATGTCAATAAATATTGATATGTGGTATTGGCCGAAATATCTGTGCTAGTATCCGTATAGGAATATACCGTGGTAGGACTGGTGTTTGATACAACCACCCCGAGAGCACCGGAAACCACCCCTCCACTGATACGACTGATACTGACATCATAGAATGATACGTAGGATTGTGACGCACTAACGAAACTGATGTCTAGGGTGTTGGTAGAAGTAGAGTTTACCACAGGGTAGAATGATACATCAGAGGTAGGGGAAGTATAGGTGGGTGTCACTGTTATGTCCCCACTGATACCGATCGCGTTATACGGTAAAATCGCATATTTGTACAAAAGATTGGCCGAGATCATCGTATCCGTATAAGACGTTTGGCCAGGATCTAAACTAACATAAGCGTAAGATATGTCCCGGGCACCTCCACCGATGTTACTGATACGACTGATACTCACATCATAAAACGATGTCACCGTACCGAAATTCACCGTTAAACTCGTCTTGGTAAAACCAGTATAAGATATAAAATTGGCAACCGGGAATGGAGATAAAAATGGAGTCGTAACCGTACCCCCACTCACATTGATCGCATTGTGTGATGTCAACAAATATTGATATTTGATATTGGCCGAAATATCTGTGCTAGTATCTGTATAGGAATATACCGTGGTAGGACTGGCGTTTGATACAACCACCCCGAGAGCACCGGAAACCACCCCTCCACTGATACGACTGATACTGACATCATAGAAAGATACATAGGATTGTGATACACTCCAAAAATTGAGAGTAATTCCCGTTTTGGTAAGGGTGGAGGGAATATTCGAGACAGATACATCCGAAGTGGGTGAAATGACCGAAGTAGTATATGATTTTCCGGTATTACCTGATTGACTTGTGGGAGTAATCGTGTACGTATAGCTACTATCGGCGGTGATTCCGGTGAGAGAAATATCAACGAAAGAGGTGGCACCGATGGACTGTACAATTGGATTTCCAGCAACACCCCGTTTGTTACGAGTAATCGATACATAATAATACGTAGTAGCCGGTCCATATAGAACAGTAATCGTTCCGATACCAATGGTACCATAGGAGGGTAGACCACCCAAAGAAGGCAAAAAGGTGGTGACTCCGGTGCCTTGATCAAACGGATAATATATTTGTATGGCGGAGGAATCGATCAAATTGGCATATTGTGTACTGGCAACCGATCCCATCGTTTGGTATCCGAAATTCCATAAGGAAAATATATCCTGAACACTAAGAGCACGATTATAGACGCGAAAGTCATCCATATATCCATTAAAATAGCCAAGACCCGAAATATAACTATATCCCAAAGAATTGTTATCGTACGTGGAACCCGTATTTACCCATGCACCCGTAATCGTGGCCATGGAAACATCGTTCCAGTAGTAGGTATGAGTTGCTACTGAACTATTCACATACTGAATCACATAACCGAAAAAGTTCCAAGTATTCGGTATAATACGATACGACCAAGCGATATATTCGTTTCCAGGGTTGGCCGAAAAATCGAGCCAATTATTTGCTCCATTGTAAAAACAAGATATGGAACCACCATTGGTATTTTTGAAGGAAAACAGGGTGGAATTGGTAGTTTGTGTAGTACCAATGGGATAAAACCATCCAGAAAAGGAAAGACCCGGTCGTGAACCAGTAGAAGATACCACGAGTGACCCCAAGGTTACCGATTGACTGTTTAGGGCAGTGAATGATAGACAGTTGGTACCGATTTGCGCAACACCCACCCCCCCGGTAGTATTCGTGGTGATCATACTACTACTTGTAATGGTGGTATCAGCTATACTCGTTCCGGTGGCAAAATTGAGGAGCGATGTGCTCCCACCAGTATCCGCGTTATAATACATGGATTGTGCACTGGAATCGATGGCTGCGTAACCCATTCCCACGGTGGGATGGGTCACCAATGAAATATCAGTAATACCAATGGACGATGTATTGGACACGGTACTGGCGGTGGTAAAGGTCAATTTCAGATTTTTTCCAATAGGGGCGGTAAACGGAATACTAAAATACGTATATGGTACGGTACTAGCACTACTGATGAACCGTGTTTGATTGAGTAAAATCAAATTACCAAGTGAAACCGATAGATATTGACCAGTATAGTAAGAACCGTCTAGTGGAAACGCGGTGAAAGACAAGAGATAATTGGTGGTATAAGAGGGCGAAGATGCCAATAGAATCAAGGTTTGGTATATTTGTATGGACGATCCGATACCGGTAGTCGTGAGACGGATATATTGTGTTGAAGTACCACTTCCCGAAGGTAACCCGTAGGTATATCCGGTAGATCCGATTCCATTTAAGGTATAATAGGCTCCGTTATTGGTAGTAAATTTCCAAGAGTATATGTTGGGATTGTTGGCACTGGTTCCCGATTGTGTTGGTATCATAAATAGTCCATTGTTTACCGTAAACGAATTGGAAACCCCGTACATCATATTCATAGTACCGGAATCCATTGGGTAATACATAATCATCGAGGTAGGATCAACATAAGTATAACTGGGCGTGGATGCTACGAAACTGGACAGTGCATTGATTTCTTGTAGACTAAGATAACGAGTGTAAATACGAATTTCATCAAGATATCCGTTGAAATATCCGAAACTGGCGTCGTTACCTGGGTCAAACCCCAGATTAATGGTATTATAATCATTCGCGGGCCATATTCCGGTGGTACTCGTAATGGGGGTGCCGTTGAGATAAAATTGGTACTTCACATTTCCGGCAGAAGTACCCCCACCGATGGTCACGGCAAAATGGTTCCAAGAATTGTTGAAAAGGTAATAATTGGATATACTACAAACTACACCCCAAGGATTCGCAGTAAAAATTAAAAAGGGTTGTTGTGCGTAGTAGGTGAGTGTTAACGAGGACGTGGAAGATCGTATGGTAAAAAGAGTGGCATTGTAATTTTGGGTAGTACCCAGTCCATAAAACCATCCGGAAAATGTGAATCCTCCCGTCGACGACCAAGAAGGTAGAGTGAATGATTGGGGTATGGATATAGCAAAATAACTTTGATTGGAACTATTCAACACCAAACAACCGGATCCACTAATAACGGGTACTTTTTCGATAGTGGCTAATACAGTATTGTTTTCATTATACATTACAGAAATAGCATTGGTATTCGCTGTGTGATTGAATACATCCGTATTGAATGGTAAATAAAGTAACATGGCACTTGGATCAACCACCTGATAACCAAATGTGGCAGGTAAAGATTGACTAAATTGGGTGATACCTGTAACACCCAGATAGGAAACATTGGCATTGGGACAATAAAATACAAAACCTAATATTAGCGGTAATGAATTCGCTGTGGGGGGGACCACAAACGGTAGAGTAATCGCTATCGGGTTACCATTGGCTACCGCACCATTCGCAAGTGGTGAATAATTTTTAAGAACATTTACCCCGCCGATATAAACAGACAATGAATGGTTAGGATCGATAGTTACGCCGGGAATAATATAAAAGGTCAAATAATAGGTTCCTGGGGTGGTGATGGATATAGTTTGTGTAAGAGTTTGAACATTACCAGTGGTTGAAGTGCCATTGGTTGAAATAAAATACTGTTTCGTAATGTTGAAGGGTAACGTACCTGAATAGTACGGCGTGGAACCGTTGGCAAGAATAGCAGTGGTTCCAGTGCCAGCACCGACGGACCAACTACCAAGAGAGGCGATACCTTTTGTAAATACGAGTGTTTGGTATGTATTGTCCGATAACCCAGGGGTAGTAAAAAATCCATTGGATACCGTACTGGAATACGTAAATTTACTTGTAGTATTTTTTTTCCATAAAGGTGAACTAAAGTTTGTATTACACAACAATGATTGTCTTTGAACACTATTCATACATGCGAATGCCATATTTTTCTATAAATATTACGAAAAATATTGTGTGTATCTGTGTAGGGATGTAAATTTCAACCTGAATTCCAATTATACTTATACATTATGCGTATATCTACATTTTATGCTCTGATAAGACGTATTCATTGCTACTTGTATAGTAGTAATGAACATGGCAAACTCTGAAGATGACCGTATGTCACCGGAAGAGTTAGAATACATCTAACTCATGGTTGAATTATTTGGTACCACCAACCACAGGTGCGTTTTCGGATCGGTTACACATGTTGTATAGCAAACGGTTTTGCATATACACAATACCGTAGGTTCCGGCAACCATAATAACACCCAATACAACTTTCATATCCATCTTTTTACTAAAAAGTTGAATGATGAATCCCAAGATAGACATCACCATAAAGATGAATGCAATCGCAGAAAGAATATAGAAATAAAGACAAAATTGGGTACCAAGGGGGCCGAAGAGAGTATCGTTCAAAGAAGACATGCTTTATATTGTAAGATATACAATATAATTATATTTTACGATGATTATAATTATTTTACAAACCTAAAAACAAACCATGCTAAAACTCTGCGATAGTGTAAAGATTTAAAAAGTGATGACATATACTATAGTATCATTCCGGTGTAAGGTAAATTAAAATGGAAAAAACAAATACGAATATCGAAACATTGATATGGGAATTTATCCACACGTATTTTAATGATAACCCTCAGGCTTTAGTCAACCACCACGTCGAATCATACAATGATTTTTTTGAACAAGGTATACGTCAAATATTTCGTGAAAAGAATCCGCTAAAATGGACATCACAGTATGACGAGGAATTGGAAGATTACCGTTCACAATGTATCATGTATATGGGAGGTCGTGACGGTTCCAAGATCTATTTTGGTAAGCCGGTAATATACGACAATGACAAACCCCATTTTATGTTTCCGAATGAAGCCCGTCTTCGTAATATGACCTATTCCATGACGGTACATTATGATATTGAAATAGAATTCCTAAATATCTTACCAGTGAACCATATGGAAGAAGTAACCAGTGGAAACAACCTGGAAGAAATCGTGGGTGGTGCCCAACTGGTTCATGGTGATAGTGATGATGATATGGATGGTGATCGTGAAATTCCGGTCGACACTGTACACGGTGGTGCACCCCCGTTGAAAAAAACGACTAAAAAACCCAAATTGTTGGAAGCGGTTACCCCGTCAGAGGGTAAAGCCATCCGTGAATATATTGAACAATCGGTGACGAAAGATGCTGTGACAGGACGAATCATACAACGTAGAACAATGTCGTTTGAAAACATTTATTTGGGCAAATTTCCGATCATGGTACAATCCAATTTCTGTGTATTGCACGGAATGCCACGTGAAGCCAGATATACTATGGGAGAATGTCGTAATGATCCCGGTGGATATTTTATCATCGATGGAAAAGAAAAGGTGGTGATCCCCCAAGAGAAATTTGGTGATAATATGATGTATATACGCAAGGGATTGGACGATGGTGAATATTTGTATTCGTGTGAGATCAGGTCGGTATCCGAAAATGTTACCAAACCGATTCGTACCTTGTCTGTGCGTATGTTGGCACCCACCAAGAAATACACCAATGGTCAAATCGTGGTGAACATACCCAATGTCCGTGCTCCGATACCATTGTTTATCTTATTTCGTGCGCTGGGTATATTGAGTGATCGTGACATCATGTCTACGGTTCTGTTGGATATGGAAGCATACGAGTCGTTACACGATGTCTTTGTCCCCAGTATTCATGATGGCGGAGTCATATATACTCAAAGAAACGCGATCGAATATATTGCCTTTTTGACCAAGGGAAAAGCGTTTCATCACGGATTGGAAATATTGGCCGATTATTTTTTACCCCATGTGGGTGAAGTGAATTACCGTGAAAAGGCCATGTTCTTAGGATATATGGTATTTCGAATGTTATCAGTACATGCGGGATACGAGTTACCTACCGATCGTGATAATTTCAAATACAAGCGTATGGAATTACCCGGAATCTTGATTCATGAATTGTTTCGTGAATATTACAATATTCAGTTGAAACGGATTCATCTGGATTTCGAACGACAATTGAAACTGAACAGTGGATTGTATGAGAGAGATTTACCAAGATTGATCCAAGACCATTATCGTGATATTTTCCGTGAAGGTGGTAAAATGGTGGAAGACGGTTTCAAAAAGGCGTTTAAAGGGAACTGGGGTGCGTATTCTCATACTAAACGGGTGGGGGTGATCCAAGATTTGAACCGATTATCATTTAATACCATGATCAGTCATTTACGTAAAACGAATTTACCGATTGATTCCGGGTTGAAAATCGTGGGGCCGAGATTGTGTCATAATTCACAATGGGGATTCATTGATCCACTGGATACACCCGATGGTGGAAATATCGGCATCCATAAACATTTGGCGATTGCCACGACCGTATCCCGAGGGTATTCGCGAACCGTCTTGGTCGAATGGTTACGTGAAATGGTGGGTATGCGTATGGTGACCGATTATATTCCCCAAGAATTGGCCACGGTATCCAAGGTGATTGTCAATGGGTATTGGGCGGGGTGTGTGACAGATCCGATACCAACCGTCGAAAAAATTCGTACCTATCGTCGTAACGCCATGCTTCCCATACATACATCGGTAACGTTTGATTTTAAACTGAATACTCTTTTTTTATATACTGATGCAGGACGGTTGTGTCGTCCCATCTTTTACACGGATGTGGTATCGAATAGTTTGTCGTGTTTTCACGAGGAAGTCATGAAAAACAAGGGTAAATTGACCTGGGAAGGATTGACCCGTGGATTAAAACCCAAGAAAACCAAGAAATGGGACGGATTATATACACGTTTGTATGACCTGTATGAGGAAGCCAACGAAACCTTGGAATCGGACACTGCCAAATTGACACAATTTTTGAAACACCAAGCCGTGATCGATTATATTGATAGTAGTGAAACGGAAAATACGATGATTTCAATTAATATAGACGAATATCAACGTACTCGATCCACGGACAAGACGAAAGCGCAATACACCCATTGTGAAATTCACGAATCTTTGATGTTTGGTGTAATGACCAACCAGATACCGTATCCGGAGACCAATCCACCTGCCCGTAATTTGTTTTCATGTGGACAGAGTAAACAGGCGTGTTCTTTGTATCATACGAATTATCAGATGAGAATGGACAAAACGGCAGTGGTATTGCATTATGGTCAAATACCGTTGGTTCGACAACGATACGGTGAATATATCAATCGTGAAGAGAATCCGTATGGGTTCAATGCTATCGTGGCCGTGGCGTGTTTAACGGGGTACAATGTGGAAGATGCGATCTTGGTAAACGCCGGGTCCTTGGCGAGAGGCATGTTTCGAACAACGTATTATACGTCGTATAGTGCCCACGAGGAAAAGGGGGATCCGGCCAATTCGGGAACAGAATTGGCGATTGATCACAAATTCACGAACATTGAATCCGTGGCCAGTAATATGTTAGGTATGAGACCCGGATACGATTATAGCCAACTGGATCAATCCGGATTGATCCGTGAAGGTACACCCGTTACCGAAAAAACGATTTTGATTGGATTGACCGCGTCAAGTGGATCGGTTGCTTCCAAAGAAAAACGTACCGACGCATCGGTCAAACCAAAACGTGGACAAGTGGGATATGTAGATAAAACGTATATGACCGAAGGAGAAGAAGGTGAGCGGGTAGCCAAAGTACGTATTCGTGAAGAACGAATACCTACTCTTGGTGACAAAATGGCGTCGAGAGTCGGACAGAAAGGTACGGTCGGAATGGTAATACCAGAACGGGATATGCCGTTTACAAAAGAGGGTATTCGTCCGGATTTGATCATCAATCCACATGCATTACCATCACGAATGACCATCGGGCAATTGATTGAATCGTTGACCGGAAAAATATGCACGATCAAAGGGGCGTTTGCGGATAGTACGGCGTTTGGTCAAAAAGGTGTACAGACGGATTTGTACGGACGTATATTACAAGAAAGTTTGGAAAAGGACGAAGCCTACGAATCGTACGGGAACGAAATATTGTATAGTGGAACCACGGGTGAACAAATCGAATCAAGTATTTTCATCGGCCCCGTATTTTATATGAGATTGAAACATATGGTCAAGGACAAACAACAGAGTCGGTGTTTGGGACCAAGAAGTGTATTAACCAAACAACCGGTAGGTGGAAGAGCCAACGAAGGTGGGTTACGAATCGGTGAAATGGAACGTGATTCCGTGGTAGCCCACGGCGCCATGTGTTTTTTGAATGAATCTATGATGGAACGTGGTGATAAATATAATATTGCCGTCTGTAATAAATCGGGTATGTTGGCCATCTACAATCCCACCAAGAATGTATTTATGAGTCCAATGGCAGATGGCCCCCTGAAGTTCTTGGAAGACAAGACCGACGAAGGAAATACATTACGAATCGATACCGTTACCAAGTTTGGGAGAGATTTCAGTGTGGTGGAAATTCCGTATACTCTCAAATTAATGATCCAAGAATTACAAACCATCAATGTACAATTACGTATCATCACGGAAGATAATATCAACCAGATAGAAAATTTATCGTATAAGACTATACCCGAAACCGCCAACGAATACATTAAAAAGTTGGAGAAAATTGTTCGCGAAGCCGAACGTGACCAAGACAAAGAATTATCACAAAGAATCCAAGAGGCCATTGCATCGCCATCCAGTATTGACTCTGATTGGGTAGTAAAATCGGATACAGATCACAAAGACAAGGACAAGGATACCATGTTGTATGAAGAAGGTTCGAGTGCCGAGAATGATATCGGCTACCCGGAAGGATATTTTGATAGTCCTAAGGAAGAAAAAAAAGATACTGAACCTTGGGAAGACGAAGAATACGATTATTCACATTTGTTACCGTCGAAACCGAAAAAAGACGACGAATGGAAAATTCGTAGTAAACCACCTTCCCCCAACGAAGCACCGCAATGGACAATCAAAGGTGGGGAACTTGACCAAGACCAAGACCAAGATATGTTATCCGCGACATCCTATATGAAAGGTGATTTTGTACATTTACAGGGGGATAATGTACCGAATCGTATATGGGTGATTGACGAAATCAAACAGAATCCCCATTCGTTGTTGTATACCTTGTTAACGAATGATACGAATCAATTAAATATGAATGATCGTATACAAATCGTAAAAGGTGATCGTTTAATTCCGGTACAAACGGATATACACGCTCAAGTTCCAAGTATGGATTATTCGAATATGGGGGAAAATCACGGCGCACCACCACAAATAGTATTTTCTCCCATCATGATTAATGGTAATGGGAATACTGGAGGAAATGGAACACAACCTGACCAAGATCCCTACCAAGACTATTCTACCGCCACCAATGCACCACCTCCTATACCATTATCGTCCATGTCATCGTCTGGTAAAATGAGTTTTAATAATAATAACAAAGAAAAATCTGAACCAGAACCAAATAGTAAAAGTGGGGGAGGAAAGAATTGGATACAATCCGCCATTGACTGGACAGCCGACAAGTTATTAGTAAAAAAACTCGGTTGACCGAGTAGAATAGATACTTGGCAAGGGGCTGAAAGCCTCTTCACTACTAACTTCGAAGGTGGCTAAGCCACCGGAGAAGTTTGAGGGTTTTACGGTGGTGATATGTTTTCTTCATCTGATTTTATCGACCGCAACAATGGTAACTTTGGAATAAATATGTTATTTATTCCGACAGTGTTTTGCGAATCAGGCAAAGGGGCTGAAAACCGATTCTAGGAAACAGATCTAAGTTACGCGTCGATTGGGTTTCGTCATATTTTTTTCGTAGTATTGGATGAATTCTCTACCCATGAATGCTTTGGAACGATGCATATCTGAATAATCCGCTAATGGGGATTTGACAAATACCAGCATTTGTTGATACAAGGATTTTTGTGAAGGAAATACTCTTTTCATTTCTTGAATCAATTCATTATTTACCCACAAAGTGACCAATATTCGTCGATCCTCGGACGGAAGATCACTGTCTGTCTCATATTCGCAACACTTATATCCACACCTTGTGGTAATACATTCGTTCGTCAATAATAAACTCATGATGTTGTCTGTTTTCTGTTTCGGTTGTTGATGTAAATATAGGCAACAATCGTGGATCAATTTTACAAACTCTTCCTGTGACCTACGGTCACCTTCTGAGTTAGTAGTGCAGAGGCTTTGTAGCAAAACGTTTAGAACCGCAAAGCGGTTCGGTACGTTTTCTACATTCGTTTCCTAGAATCGGCAAAGCCGATTCTGAGGAAACAGATCAGCCCCCTTGCCAAAAAAAATATAGACAACACTGTGTAGCAAAACGTCTTGAACCACTTTGTGGTTCGATATGTTTTCTACATTCGTTTCCAAGAATAGGCGTAGCCAATTCTTGGAAACAGATCTATATTTTTCGGTTTGAATAGTTATATTTTACACAACAAAACACAACAAATTATATCTACTACTTATTTTACACTACGTTTTGCTCGTTCACGATATCCGGTAACCAACGTTGTTTTTTCGCGACAAAGAGGACAATTGATCTCGTGTCCCAGTGCTGACTGCGACGTTGTCCACTGTTGAATACAATCTTTACACATATGATGCTGGCAATTCAACAAACAACTCTGAACTTGCGTATATGATTCATAACAGATCGGGCAAGGATGGGTCATAGGGAGGGTTACGTCGGTTTTTTTCAATGCGACTGATTTTTGTTTTGGTAAACGGACACGACGAACCGGCTCTGGTTGCATATGTACCGCCATTTCTTCAGGCACTATCATTCCAATCAATTGTCTTTGTAAGGCATCCGGCATTTCATGAAAATGAATCTGTCCGTTGATCACCATTTGCAACGCCTGGTTTACATAGGCATCGGGATACACAAATACATCGGGTGGGTTTACTGGTTCGACAATATCCATCGCTTCTGGTTGTTCTACCTGATTCAACAATTCTTCCAAATTGATCGGTTCGACAATATCCATATCAATTTCTTCCGGCTCTCTCACCCGATTTGCTCTTGGTGCATCGGGAACTCTGGGTTGTCTTTGTCTTGGTTGAGGCGAACCAGATCGTTGTGATTGCATACGACGTAATCGACGCTCCAACGTCGAAGCCATCAAAGACATCTGTCTGATCATACCATTCAACTCACGTACCTGATTCTCAATAAGTTGACGATCGTCGCGCTGTAGACTTGCCATGTTTCACAGTATTGGTGTTGGTTTAGATTGGGTACCGTCCACATACAGTCATAAAAAGCCTTTCAATTTTTCGTGACAGTGACACGAAAAATTGATTTGTCATTTTCCAAGAAAACTAAGACAATATCCGAATCCATACCCAAACCATGTCCAACTACGTAAACCCTCCCGCCGTTACTGATACTTGTCCTGTCTGTTTGGACGATTTCAAAACATTGGAAAATGCTGTTGTACCAGATTGTTGCAGGAATCCACTATGTGTGGGTTGTCGTACCCGGTGCAAAGCCTGTCCTATGTGCCGAGCCCCGTTCCCCATTGTATATACCGAACAACACCGAATCATAAAATCAATTCACGTATTACGTCAAGCCTTTTTGGTATTTGTGAAACATGAACAAGAGTTCAAGGCCAAATATGGTGATTTTAACGATGTCATGTTCAAGGAAATCCATGACAAATATGTTGTGACGATTTGTGAATTGGAGAAAAAATTGCAGGATATCATGACACCACAAAGTCGAAATGCTCGTCAAAGAGATCTCCAATATCAGTGCCACAAGATGGACAATTTGATTATAGCATTGTATTTGTTGGGGTTGTCTCGTGAGAGTGTTGCTCGTGCTCGTCCACCGCGTGGATATTCCCAAGCCCAGATGGATGAATATGCCGATACTACCATGTGGCAATTCATCGCGAGACGTATTCGACAAAATCAATGGACGAATCTTCCTCATCCTGAAATAATGCAACGAATGCGTGAAGATTTTGTATCGCTGTTTCAGAATGATGCAGTGGAAATACAATGGTTCAAAAACTACTTTTCTAGTTATGAGGAATGTCAAGCGGTTTTTGAACGAATCTTGGGATATATGTTTCCTGATTTACCATTACCAGAACTAATTATTGACATAGTCAATATGGAAATTGTTGGTGATGAACTGGGCGACGCAATTGATTTGGCTCAAGTGGAGCAAATTTTGGAAGAGTTTGGCGATGTACCTATGGTGGCTGAACCTGTGTAATTTCGTAAGTTTTTGAAAAATAGTAAAATTATAAAAAATATAAAAATCTTTTTTATCGTGATGGTTGATGTATAGAGATAAACTAGACGATTAGACCCTCAACGACCCCTTACCAAAATTGTATATGAATTCATGTCCTTGTTTTCGTAATTGCTTGTTTAACACTCCCCCAATACCAAATGCCGGAAGGATTCTGGATACTCTTGCCATCAGTGTTTTCAAATACTTTTGTTTTATGAACATGAGTCGTTCGGAAAATTTCAAATCACTACTTGATCGGTTATATAAGTCAAGTCCGAAAATATGCAATGGGGTTGATAAAATTTGCATGGATACGGGGGCAAGTAATTGTGCGGTTATGTCAGCATTTTTGGATGTAAATGCCATATTGTTGACCAATTCTCTCGCAATTATCGGAGGAAGGGTAAAGGAAGCAAGAATCGTCATGGAATCTCTGGTCGCAAATAAACCTAATGATGAACTAGGCATAGGTTTTATAGGTCCCTTGCCAAACATTCGTGCAAATGCATAATCTTTGGCAACAGACAAAGTCACATTGGTAGTGGCAGAACATACGAATTTGGGATACAATGGATCTATTTGATTACGTCCACACAATGCTTCTACATTGTTGGCTACCGCATATGTTCCCGAAAATACACCCCAAATCAATAGAAACGACGGTTGTTTCAAAAAATAAATAGGTCTAAAAAACAATGTTTTCAATCCATTTTTTACCGCTGGTATCAATGGTTCTACACCACTAGCATTTGTGGTAATCGCTTTGTCAATGATAGAAACGATTGGCGATACAACTAATGCGGCAGTAACGCCTGCCATCGTTTCCACGGTTAAACGAACTGATAATGGAGAATGATCCGGAATAATTTCATATTCACCATCGATCGTTCCCACTAAAAGACCCATTTACTTCCTTGAATATGTATAATGGCACGGTTCTATATTTTTTCAAAAAATTGAAATAAATGACATAATAATATAAGTGCAATACTAATATATGAATTTACGTTCACGTTCTGGAACATTGGTTGATGTATCAACCAAAAAAGATGCATCAGTCCAAGTAAATATGGACGTACAAACAGATACTGAATCGGAACCTGATTCCGAACAAGATTCAGATCAAGAAAGTGAGTCTATTTCGGAAATATTAGACGATGGAATTTTGTATGATATGGAATCAAGTATAATCAATGAGATTGACGAATTTATAACTTCAAATCCAGAACTGTATTCTAATCCGAATTTTCACGAAGATTTAACGGATACCATATATGAGACGATGTACGAGGGTGCATTATTGTCAGATACTCTAATTGATACCGAAAAAAACCAGCAGGCTATGATGGAATTCGTAAAACAGAATCTGAACTTGTATTTTCATCATATGATATTATCTCCGGTTCGACAATATCCTGAGGGAACTCCACTCGATCAAATAGATGTACCGCAACATAGTATTTCCCAAGAAGCAACCATCGAAAATATACAAAGGTTGAAATCCATAGTATTGCCCAGTCAAAGGACCCCTGAATGGTATAAATCCCGTTACAATATGATAACCGCGAGTAATATTTACAAAGTTTTAGGCAGTGAAGCCCTATACAATAGTTTGGTCTATGAAAAGTGTAAGCCACTGGTTATTTCAACCGAAAATGAATATATTAATACTTGTTCGAGTCTACATAAAGGTGTGAAATATGAACCGGTTAGTGTTATGATCTATGAACACTTGTATCCGGACTGTACTGTTGATACCACATTTGGTTGTTTTCAACACCCTGAATTTCCGTTTATAGGCGCAAGTCCTGATGGGATCGTGACATCGGGTTCACGACACGGACACATGTTAGAAATTAAAAATATTGTGAATAGAGAAATTACCGGTATTCCTAGTCTAGCCTACTGGATACAAACACAAGTACAAATGGAGGTTTGTAACCTCGAGATTTGTGATTTTTTGGAAACATGTTTTCGAGAATTTGAGTCCGACGTGGAATTTTACGAGAATGTGGGAGAATACGAGTGTCGTGGGGTGATTTTGTATTACGTATTGAAAGCCAATCCTGGTACACCCATCTACGAATATATGCGCCCTATCGGACTCACCACCCCGAATCATTGTACCGAAAAGTGGATCTTTGAGAAACAACAAGAAAAAGGATCTGAATATGCCCTGATAGAAATCCAATATTGGTATTTAGAAAAATTTTCGTGTGTTACTATTCCTCGAAACCGAATGTGGTTTGAGGCTGTGTTACCCAAATTCCAAGAGGTTTGGAAAACGATAGAACGTGAACGCGTTACTGGTTTTGAACACCGAATGCCGAATAAACGACCCGTTACAAACAAAACTTCCAAATTATCTCCAACCCTGTTCAATGTGATCATGCGAGACCGAGACCAAGATCAGGAAACATATCTATGATCATACTATATGATGGATCTATTGGATGAAATCGACACATATTTGTTCGGGATATTACCATCGGAATGGTGTGTATTGTTTGATATCTTTGCCAAGATATATTTTGTCATGTTGATGATTCCTTTTTTTATGGTGTTGTATATGATGTTGTTTGTCGGATTCTCATTACCGCAGATCATGATTACGGTGTATTTGATGATTGTATTATTTCTCAATTATTTACAGAATCGTTTGTTATATAATATGTGTAAGAGATCCATTACCGAAGGGTTTGATCCGGATCCCCCGATTCTCGACCCTTCCGCCCAATTTGACCGAATATCTACCTTAAAAGAAACCTCGATCAAACTTGGTGAAAAACGTGAAGAGTTGTCCAATATCACAGCTATACCCACGACACCGGCACCAACTACAGCACCAACTACAGCATTACCTATGAAGCATACAACGACCCCGCCATCACCGACCATGTCCGCCACTACACACCCGACCATATCTATATTACCTATGTTGTCAACGCCGACTCCAACCATATCAAGTATATTTACACCGACTCCCACACCGGCTGTTACTACCGTACCGACCACGGTACAACCAACATATACTTCAACACCTACACCGTCTTCCAATGTAATTTATACTCCGGCACCGTGTGGATTTAGTACATCTCATAACAAACACTTACAATCTGCCTATGATTCATTACATAAGTATGATATATCCGGGGCATCCACCGCATTGAACAAAGAAATCGTTCGTAGAAGTGTATATGTCGAACGATTACAACCGAACTCGTCCAAAGAGGTTAAAAGTTATAATATGGATATTATCGCCAAATTGAACATGGTACTAAAAGATTTGGAAAACGATACTCCCAATTTGGCGGATGATTTGAATACAATCTGTATGATCAAACCGTTTCAAACACCTACGTAGACAAAGTAATTTATGATATTGAGGGTCCTTGGGTCTGGGGTCCTGGGGTCCTGGGGTCCTGGGGTCCTGGGGTCCTGGGGTCCTGGGGTCCTGGGGTCCTGGGGTCCTGGGGTCCTGGGGTTTCAACCGTACTATAAGTGCCTTGAACCAGGTGAAGAATACAATATTTTGTAACACATAAAATTTTGTAACGAATAAAATACTATATACATTATAGTAAAAAATACAAAGATAATGAAATTTGGCAAATACTGGAAAACAGAAATTGAAAAATTGCCTACAAAATTACAAAAATATGCTTTACATTACAAAAAATGGAAAAAAATTAACGTAAATAATGCGAATATAATAATCGATTTAGCGAAAGAATGTAATATTGTGAATAATATAATTACTAAAAATACAACCCAAAAATCAAGTTTTTTTTCATTTTTTAAAAAAGAAACAAAACTTGATCAGAAACAGCTTTACGACTTTGCAATGCTGAATAAAAAAACATTATATAAAATCTGTAAAAAACTTGACAAAAAATTTAATTGCGAATACTATAAACCTTGGTTACAAAAATACTATAATAAATTTTTATTTAACTGTGGTATTTATCATACTAAAATGTCATTAGTAAACAATAAAGAGGTTTCTCAGTCATGCCCTATATGTATCACAGAATTGAACGATAATGTACCTTCAGTTATCACTGAATGTGGTCATGTCTTTTGTTATCCATGCATACTAGTAATGTATAATATTCGTAATAAACGTGGAACCATTCATAATTTGATAAATAATGAAAATGTTTATCATAGAAATAAAGATTGTCCCATATGTCGTTCATCTATTTTTATGGATGGATTGGACAAGAATAACATATATCCAGCAAAGTTTGAATATATTTTAGATACGATTGATCACTAATACACCCTTGAACATTATATTCTACGGAAGACGAAGTCGTATGTAGAATGAATATGAGTAAAAAGATATAAAATCTGTATGATATATTATATCATACATATGGCGAATACAGCGGTATTTGATAATGCAGAGATGTATGTAACAAAGCGTAATGGCTCGATAGAAATCATTTCATTTGATAAAATTTTGCAAAGATTAAAAAAAATAGGAGCACATCGAGGTGAGTGGACACCCAAGGATGTATTACCACGCGAAAGCAACGTGGCTGATCCCGAGGGAATTAAACTGAATTACACGTCGTTGGCTATCAAGATCATTGATCAATTGTATGATAAAATTCCGACATATAAAATAGATGAAATTTCGAGTGAACAATGTGCGTGTTTGTCATCGGCACATCCCGATTACTCCGTGTTGGCCAGTCGTTTAATCATGTCCAATCATCATAAAACTACCTTTCCCTCTTTTTCGAAAACCATGAGAAGATTACAAACCAATGTTGATGTGAATAAGAAACCGTGTCCTATGATTGCTACCGAATATTACAATATAATGATGCAAAACGCCAAAGCGTTGGACGCCATGTGTGATTATTCTCGTGATTATTCGCTCGATTTTTTTGCGTTTAAAACCCTGGAACGTAGTTATTTGTTACGTAGTAAATCTGCCAAAGTATGTGAACGTCCCCAGCATACGTGGTTACGTTTGGCAGTACAGATTCATGGTGCAAACATGGAAAAAGTAAAAGAAACGTATGATGCTGTTTCACTCAAATATTTCATTCATGCGACACCGTCTATTTTTAATTCGGCGTTGTTACGTCCCCAGATGTCATCATGTTTTGTAAAAGATACCATGGTACATACATTACGTGGGGCGGTGCCGATTCAGGATGTATTGACCACGGATATGGTGATCACGCACACAGGAAGTGTACAGCCGGTCACACAAGTTCATACAAATTTATTAGGGGATCGTCGCCTGTTTGAATTGAATGTATATAAAACCCGTCCGATAGTAGTAACGGAAGATCATAAACTGTATGTATATGATACTTTACAAGACACCGGAGGAGTTTGGAAAGCGGTGGCTGATCTTACCACGAGTGATTATGTGATGGTTCCCAAAAATACGAAGGAAATCGTAACTGATGAATCGGATATGCAAGAAAAGGTGAATATGGAAATTTTGAAATTTTTTGGGTTGTGGTTCAAATATGGTGGTTTTATTTATCCGAATCCTGATACCAATATCGATAATATCAATCTGGACTGTTGTGGTAACATAGTGTCCGATTTTGAAATTCCTATAGGTATTTCGATTGTGTTGCCGTATGTGGAAGAAGAGTTGATCAAATTTTGTTTTACAGAAATTCACCGTATGTTTGGAAATATCAAAATCGAAAAATATTTATGGAATGCGAATCATCCCCAATGTACAGATGGTAAACCACGAATTGAAATCAAATATAATCATCCACCAATGGCCAATGATTTTATAAGGTGGTTTGGGAAAGAAAAAATGGTTCCATCATCCTTTTATCAATATCCTTCGACCAAGATTCAGCATTTTTTGGAAGGTTGGAAAATCGGGGTCGACGCGGAATTGTCGCGAATGGTGCCAGTGCCATCAGAAATCCGTACATTATGTAGAATGAATAACATCGATCATGTTACCTTTTTACCACTGGATACATTGACCGATTCATCGATCCTTGTTCGTGACGGATTTGTGTATATGCAAGTATTGTCCGCCGATGTTTTACCGACCCAAACTTCTCCGGCGACTATGTCGCCTTCGAAGTTAGTTGTTGAAGGCTTTCAGCCCTCTGACCAACCTGTACCCGAAACAGAGGTATATACTTTGGGTGTAGAAAACGATCATTCGTATTCGATCGAGGGTATCATTGCCCAAAATTGTTATCTGATTGCGATGGAATCGGATAGTATTGATGGAATATACAATACACTCAAGGATTGTGCCGTCATTTCAAAATGGGCGGGAGGAATCGGGTTACATATTCATAATATTCGTGCTACTGGTTCATATATTGCTGGTACAAACGGTACTTCGAACGGAATTGTGCCGATGTTACGTGTATTTAACCATACGGCCAAATATGTGGACCAGTGTGTTCACCCAGATACGATTATATATACCACGCGTGGTCCCAAGGCCATCAAAAACGTGATAGAAGGTGAAACCGAAATTTTTAATTTGAAAAATGAGTCGGAAGTGATCGAACAAGTATTAGAACACAAATACGATGGTGAAATCGTTCATATTGAAACGAATTATACTGATAATAAATTGATGATCACACCTGAACATCCGATATGTATTGTAAAAAAAGGCAAGGGGCTGAAAGCCTCTTCACTACTAACTCGAGAGGCGACTTTGTCGCCGGAAGAGTTTGGCACGGATATAGAAAATGATCCGGTGGAGTTTGGCAAGGGGCTTTCAGCCTCTTCACTACTAACTCGGGAGGCGACTTTGTCGCCGGACGAGTTTGAGTGGATCGAGGCCGGTAAAGTAGAAGTGTCCGATTATATGGTACAGTCGATTCCCAAATATACCAAAGATATTTCCGGATTGAGTCCAGACGACTGTTATTTTTACGGACTATTGTTACATAGTGGTTCTATTTCCAAGATATCATTGGTAAATACACCTTTATCGGTACAAAAATATATTGGTGACTATTTGACGAATCGATGTATTCAATACGATACTGGCAAGGGGGCTGTAAGCCTCTGCACTACTAACTCAGAAGGTGACCTACGGTCACTGGACGAGTTTGGCATGGGGGACGACCCTAGGTCACCGGAAGAGTTTATGAATGATGACTCGGAAAGTTCTGATATTCATAGAATATCGAAATTTTCCTGGGAAAAAACCACCACTCTTCCATTTCGAAACAGCGATATTTTCAATGAACAGGGAATGCTAGAGATTCATCATCGCTGGCTACATTTACCTGTAGAAAAAGCGTGTATTATACTAAAGGGGGTAGTAGATGCAGGCGGAATCATCAAGAAGGATATTTGGTACGAAACGTCTTCCTCTGCGTTGATTGAATCATTGCGATATCTTTGTTTGAGAATGGGTATACTATGTAGAACATATATCGGTGATTATGTTTCGAATATACAAATTCCTATAACCCAGCAAACATGTATGTTATTTGGTTTGGAGTACGATGGACGTGAACCTACATTTTTATCATACAAAGATCATTTATTGACGCCGATTACCGCAATTACGTATGGTACATACGAGGGAACATTGTACGACTTACAGATGAAAGATCAACACGATTATTTGTTAAGCGAGGGATTAGTACATAACGGCGGTGGAAAACGTAATGGTAGTATCGCAATTTATTTGGAACCATGGCATGCAGATATTGAAATCTATTTACAGATGCGTAAAAATCATGGTGAAGAGGAATTGAAAGCCCGTGATCTATTTTATGCGATTTGGATGCCGGATTTATTTATGAAACGTGTAAAGGCTTCGGAATCATGGACACTCATGTGTCCTCACGAATGTCCTGGATTAGCGGACGTTTGGGGTGACGAATTCGAAGCTTTGTATACCAAATATGAGACAGAGGGTCGAGGAAGATCCACCGTGTTAGCCCGTGATTTGTGGTTTAAAATATTGGACGCACAAATGGAAACCGGCACGCCATATTTGGTATTCAAGGACGCGGCCAATCGTAAAAGTAATCAGAAAAATTTGGGTACCATCAAGAGTTCGAATTTATGTGTGGCGCCGGAAACATTGATTTTGACCGACCAAGGACAACTACCTATACATTCATTACATGGAAAACATGTCAATGTGTGGAACGGAAAGCAATATAGTAATGTTGAAATCGTACAGACAGGAGAATCACAACCATTGATCGAAGTACATACAAATGAAAACATATTACAATGTACATTGTATCATAAATTTTATATACAGAATGAGGACGATGAGGTTGTACGTGTGGTAGAAGCACAGCAATTACAAGATGGCGATCGTATCGCCAAATGTGAATTTCCTACGGACAATGTGGATGGAAGTTTTTTTACCCCTTGTCAATTCATTGTCAAAGTAGTGGATCATGGACGTATTGATGATACGTATTGTTTTACCGAACCACTCGAACATGCCGGTATTTTCAACGGTATTTATACATCACAGTGTAGTGAAATCATTCAGTATAGTGATGAACACGAGACGGCATGTTGTAATTTGTCATCGATTGGTCTACCATCGTATGTTGAATACCAAGAAGACGGCACCGCCTTTTACAATTTCGAAAAATTACACAAAGTTGCTAGAATGGTTACGTACAATTTGAATCGGGTGATCGATGTGAATTATTATCCTACACCTAAGACCAAGGTGAGTAACATGCGTCATCGTCCGATTGGTATTGGGGTACAAGGGTTGGCCGATACATTCATCATGATGAATATGATCTTTGGTAATCCCGAATCTCGTCTTCTCAACAAACAAATCTTCGAAACCATTTATCATGCTGCACTCGTAGAATCGTGTGAATTGGCCAAATCAGAAGGCGCTTATGAGACATTTCCAGGATCACCCACATCACAAGGGTTGTTACAATTTGATTTATGGGATACTGAACCATTACGGGTAGATCCCGAAGATCCGAATTCACCTTATAGATACGATTGGACAGTACTCAAAGCGGATATTGTCAAATATGGGTTACGTAATTCATTGTTGTTGGCTCCGATGCCGACTGCATCTACTTCCCAAATTTTGGGATTCAATGAGTGTATTGAACCGATTACCAGTAACATTTTTTCACGTCGTACTTTGGCAGGTGAATTCATCGTGACAAATAAATACTTGGTACGTGATTTATTGGATTTGGGTTTATGGAATGAAAAAATGAAGAATTTGATTATTGCACAAGGAGGTAGTATCCAAGAACTGAAGATGATTCCTGAACATATTCGGGAAAAATACAAGACCGTTTGGGAAATACCCATGCGAACATTGATTGATATGGCGGCGGATCGTGGTGTTTATGTGTGTCAAAGTCAATCGTTGAATTTATGGAATTCAGCCCCGAATTATAATTCATTGACCAGTATGCATTTTTATAGTTGGAGTAAAGGTCTGAAGACGGGGGTATATTATTTAAGAACAAAAGCGAAATCACAGGCTTCGCAATTCACGATTGAAGTGGAAAAAAATTTGAATGATGCGCCGGACGATGAGGACGAAATTTGTGAAATGTGTTCTAGTTAGATCGATGATATCGGTATAAAAATTACACTCGTATACAATGTAAGTAAATGGAATTGGCAACCGAACCAGACACATATTGTCCAAGTATTGATGATATAGGAAACTATATGGATAAGATACCGTCTTTTGCAAATATAAAACACGGTATAAGATGCCCTTGTGGTAGTAGAAAAGACAAAGTATATGAGAAATACGGTATATTTTCACAACATATTAAATCAAAGGCACATCAAAAATGGTTACAAAATTTGAATTTGAACAAAGCAAATTACTATATTGAAACCGAAGAATTGAAAACAACGATTCAACAACAGCGAATGATTATTGCCAAATTAGAAAAAGAAGTGCAAAATAAGATGATGACCATTGACTTTCTGACACAACAATTGACTTCAAAAAACGTAAATCAACCTGTGATGAGTAACTTGTTGGATTTCGATTGACGACACCAAATAATCAAATATACATATAATAGTGGTCATTGGGTTGCGGTTGTCCCCAATTTGACTGATATTTTATGATTCCAGGTTCCGGGTACATAGTTGCTTTACGCATCACGTCACTATATTTTGGTTCGAAAAAACACTTGATATTTTGTTGAGGAAAGAAATTGGCTGCATTCGGATTCATTTCGACCAAGATATCTTCATTTAATCGACCTCCAGGTAAATGTTGGAAATTGTTACGAATGACCGATTCATTTTCCAATAATCCTTGTTTGTATTGTAATTTTTTTGATATATCGTAATTGATAAAATGTGATAATAAATCTTTTTTGTTTTCTAAAAACCACGGTACCGAAAACAATCCTATATTTTTACTACCATATGGTTGTAATGATATGTATGAAGAACAATAATACGCATACTTTTGTATATTTTCCCAAAAATGTGGCAGGAATTCAGCAGTATCGTGTATATAAAAGAAATGAGTATATTTTTCCAAAATACCAAGACCTACCTCGGTTTGTGTAAAATAAATGACACCATTAAAATCAATATTGATGTATTTACAAAAAGCAATATTGTAATCTTCTATTTCGTCACATTTCATATCCACTGTTTCGTCGGAATCTCCTACCACAACATAGATATCTTGCAAAGGTATTCCTGCATTGTATGCACTTTTTATTAATATTGGTACAGCAATTTTATAAAAAGCAAAACAGGAATTCACAATAATAGCTATACGCATACTTGATACTACACATTCTATTTTTCCTTTTATGTATTTTCTCACCGGTTACATCGAAAAATTGATTTGTATGAATAGTAATACAAATAACAATATCACCGACCATATATTATTATTCATCGCATCTCAATCAAAATGACTATTATTACCCGAAGTATGAGTAAACCAACGAAGAATAACGCAAAAAAAGAAACCACATACCTTCGTTCAATAAAAAAAACAGGTAAGGGGGCAAACTTCTCCGGTGGCAGAGCCACCTTGCCAAAGCCCCCGAAAGAGTTTACAACATTAAGTGTTGATATTGATTTTAACGAAGCGAGTTTGGCGTGGCGTTCTAATAAACAGTCAGTTGGGAATGGTGGGTTTGAGTACAAAACCTATGAAAAATCAAACTCTTCCGGTGACCGTAGGTCACCTTCTGAGTTAGTAGTGAAGAGGCTGGAAGCCCCCTTGCCAAACTTCTCCGGGTGCAAAGCACCCTTTGAAGTTAGTAGTTCGGTGGCATTCTGTCCCTTGCCAAAACGTACACGTCGTGCCCCACAACGATATAATGAATAAATATTCTGTGTAAAACAAAAAAATTATATATTTTTTTTGTTTGGTCAGAGGGCTTTCAGGTCGAACTACGTGCGTACGATGATTCGAGTTATTTGAGGGTTTTACACCGGTGTAAATTGTTTCAAAAATTGTTGGTCGTTGAGTCGTTCGGCTTTTTCATATTTTCCTCTTAGTAATTCTATCATGATTTCGGTTAATTCGTCGATGGTAGCACGTAATTCCATGACTTCACCGTTTTTGATATTGAAAATTTTGACTTTCTTGGTCGACTCGGGGTTGATAGTACGCCATAACCATGCGTATATGACCACTTGGAGAAGATGATCAATGGTGATTTGTTGAGTACATTTTAGTTCCCATATTGATTCTTGGGTGATAATATCCAATCGTGCTGTGAATCTGTATTTGACATCGACGCCTAACTCCGGTTGAAGTAACATATCGATCCGACAATGGGCGTCTTCCATCTTGGGATGTACAAATACGTGTTCGTGTTGTTCGACCTTTTCACATCCGACAATGGTATCCATACGATGTTTGCATATATCCACCGCTTCTTGGGAAAGCCATTGATATTCGGATCGATCAATTTGTTTTAATTTAAAATACAATTTCTCTTGTACGGCAATGTAAATATTTGCCAAATACAAATAATCAGATGGGGTTTGACTAAGAGGATCAATCTCTTGGTACACTTTTTTGATAAATGAATGATCCTTGTCTTTTAAATCACGGATCATGTTTCCGATCAGTTGATATAAGACATTGGTCGGTTCCGGTTGTAATTGATCCCAATACAAACACGGTATGGCAATCCCATTCAAGTCTGCCACATCTTCGTACAACCCATTGGCAAATTGTACTACACTTGGTATATGATCAGGGCTTAATTCCGGTAAATCGACAGTACACGACGCAAATATATGATCTAACATGGGTGTTATTTTTTCTAAAACATGTTCGGGTATGAATTTAATCAATTCGGTTGGTGTGACATAATGTATTTTTTCTTTTTTCGCATTATAAGTCGGGTCTTTTTCGTAAAAAATGGATTGGGGTGTTCCTCGAAAATCGATGTAATCTTGGGATTTCATTTCGTGATGGTTCATTTTTAAAAATGTGAGTGGCCGATCCGTCGACCAATCATTGTTTTCCAAGAGATATAGTCCATGGGTAGCACGTGTACAACCTACATACAAGGTATTCGGACAGCATAGTTCGTCCATTTCTCTACCGTAATAAGTAAAATAGGATTGATCAAACCCGACAATAAACACATATTTACGTTGTCTACCTTTCACACTATGAAAAGTAGAAAAAACCACTTTACCATTGATAACTCTATCGTCGATTTTGTCCGTTTCCAACATGGGTACATGACAAGGAATGTTACGTTCGACCAAGACATTTTCCATTTTACGAATATTACTATTCACCCCTTTGACAGAGCCACCTAATACGAAAATATCACTGGGCAAATCGCCACCTTCTAATAGGCGCAAAATAAGGTTCACCACAATACATTCGATGTTGGTACGCGAGTGTCGTATATACACCACGGGTGAACCATCTCGACATGCGCATAAGCGTATATTTTCGGTAGTCGTATGCCCCAACATGGCATGATTTACAAACGAGGCCATCGGTCGAGTGATACGATACGAGGTTCTTAGTGTACACGAACGAAAAATGGGTGATTTGAGATGTTTACATGATGCCCAAATCTGCGAGGCTAATGTCAAAAACCTCGTATCAGCACCTTTGAACTCATATAGTCCTTGCATATAATCTCCCAAGATGAGTAATTGTAGTTTATGAGGTCTTCCGCGACCACGTTTTTCGGATATATTGGTCAGAGGGCATCCGTTCCTTGTTGCCTCTACACTACTAACTTCGGAGACATCTGACCCAAGTATCGCTTTGATATAATTCTTATTACAAATAACATGTAATATGTAAGTAACCAAGCGATAATATAAAAGTGTCATATCTTGGGTCTCGTCCAAGACAACAATATCAAAGGCAGGTATTTCAGGATATGTTACCAAGTCATCAGTTACCTCATCTGGCAAGGGGCTGAAAGCCTCTTCACTTCTAACTCGGTCAGTGACCCCCAAATGGGGGTCACCGGACGAGTTTGATGATTTAGAATAAGAATATAACAAATGTCGAATACCTGTGTCGGTATGAGCATCCCTGAAAAAATATTTAACAGCAAAACTATGATAAGTATGTACCTCTATATTATCGAGTCCACATTCTGCTACCTTTTCTTTGAATTCTTTACGTAACATGGCATTATAGGTAATTTGTAAAAATCGTTTCTTGGGGAGAGCGTTTGCGACAGTCAATATGGTGGTTGATTTTCCGGATCCAGCACAAGCATCGACAACCACATTTTCACCAAGACAAATATGATCACATACCAATTGTTGTTCCGCTGACGCCTCCCAAGAAATTTTCTTGGTCTTGGTCTTTGTTTTGGTCATTATTACTATATTCATATGGTAGGTTTATGTCGATTTACGAGTTCTTCGGGTTCGTTTTTTGTTCGCGGGTTTACCGGTAGGTTTAAAATTACCATATTCAATCGCTGTAAGTAAGCGTATTTGTCGTTGGGCGTTGATCAAACTACTACACTTGGAGTATACTTTCTTGGTACGTCGATTATAAACGCGAAAACAATCTTGGTTAGGCATTTTACGAATCGCATACGGCATAGTTTTTCTTGATATATTCAATTGTTAGATTATATCAAAATAAAATTAAATACACTAGGTCAGTGGGTTGAAAAGCCTACAGTTAGGACAAGGTGCGGAACGCACCGAACTACTAAGTCCGAAGCAAGCTTCGCTTGCGGAGGACTTAGGCCAATCTAGTGGCTGAAAAATAAGAACTGGAAATGTCACATGCTATATTACCACCCACAAACAACGAGTTCAAATATATAGTTTGTGATGCCGAATTCAATGTAAGAATTTGTGTAATATTCGTACTATAATAATTATTTTGAACGTTCATACCTACTCCCAATGTATTATTTGTTAAATACAATTGACTAAATGCATAAGGAGGTGTATTTGTAAGTGACGCGAGTGAACTTGATTGTATGGTTGTTGCCGAATTGTACAATGAAAGTATGGCAGTGGTAATATTTACTGCAGTAGCGGTGGTAGTTTGAAAAACACCTTGTGCATTGAACATCCAAACACCCATCGGAACTGTTATTTGACTAATATTATTTACCGTATTTGGTAAAACACCTGTATTGTACAACGCACCATAGGCCGTATAACCGACTTGGTATGAATTCAAAGTGGGTAAGGTTGAGTAGGTCAATTGTGTCGAATTTGATGTATTGATTGTACCCCGAACATTTAAGTTCCCGCAAATATCAACAGTATATTGTGGATTGTTCGTACCTACACCCAAATTTTGTGTAATAATGGTATTTCCCGCAATACCAAGATCTCCGGTAATTATTCCGGCTGAATTTGGAGGAATAACCGGCTGGTTATAATACTGTCCAGTGTTATTATACAGATTACTAATTTCATTGGTTCCTAACACACGCCCATACAATCTATATTGTTGTAATTCATATACATATTGTCTAACGTAATTGCTGTTATTATTGTTTCCTATACAGATTTTACCCGGATTACAGGTTACGCTTGTATTCGATCCAAAAGTAGATGATACTAGCGCGGATCCAGTGTTCGTTAATACGGAATTGATATACATGGATGAAATGTTATTTGATCCATCGTATATCCATGCTACGTGTGTCCAGGAATTTGTAGCAAGTTGATAATTGGTGACTTGTCCTGAACTATTACTCAAATTTCCATTGGCCGTAATATCTAACGCAATATTGGTAGTATAATTAGAATTAAATGATATATTCACGATGGAAGCAGGTCCTGATGAAGGGTAATATCCACACAAACATATCCAAAAAGATATCGAAAATGAGTATGGTAAACTAACTGGTAGGTTATTACAAACATATGACGAATTTGTAGAAAATAATGCGTTATTCGTAGCACCAAAATTAGGTTTTTGTATAAGTAAATTACTATATTCAAATGTATAATACAATCCAATTCCACTCGTATCAATTAGATCAACGTATCCGGTACTACTTGGAATTAACGTGACGTTGGTAACTGGATTACCGGATATTAATGAAGGTAACGAAACACCTGAACCATATGAAACATCATATACATTGAATCCGGAAGCCAAATTATTAAAACTAGTATCAAATGGATAATATTGTATTAATCCAGTATTAATATTTGTATTAATATACAAATTTGACACGCTTAATGTACCGGTTGATGTTGATAATGATACGGATCCTGATCCTGATCCTGATCCTGATCCTGATCCTGATCCTACAGCAATTCCATTCATATAAATAATTCCACCAACATATAAATCGTTCTTAATTCCGACACCGCCCGATACTACTAATGCACCTGTTGTAATTCCATTACTTTGTATGTTACTACCAATATTTATGATACCACCAGTATTAACATTACCAGAAACACCGATACCACCGAGAACTTGTAGTGCCCCGGAACTGGTTGTATTGCTGGAGGTGTTACTACCAATATTTATGATACCACCAGTATTAACATTACCAGAAACACCGATACCACCGAGAACTTGTAGTGCCCCGGAACTGGTTGTATTGCTGGAGGTGTTACTACCAATATTTATGATACCACCAGTATTAACATTACCAGAAACACCGATACCACCGAGAACTTGTAGTGCCCCGGAACTGGTTGTATACGACTGAACATTATTATTAATAAAGATGTTACCATTGAGTGATATATCGCTACTACCACTAATACTAATACTACTACTACTACTACTACTACTACTACTACTACTAGAAACGGAAAGATTGTTATTATAATAAATATTTCCCGAAACGTATAAACTACCGGATATATATCCGTTTTTAATAACATTCAAACTACCTACCGTTGCACGTGATTGTACAAAAATTGTACCAGTTTGATTTCCAGTACATGCTAAGGCACGACACTGGGTTGATTGATGATTAAAATTACTTTGTTTTTTCCAATTGATACCATCTATCGAACTAATTATTGTCGAAATATGGATGTCACCGGTATTTTCTATTAAGGTAGCATACCATAACAACGAATCAATGTTCCAGAGTATGTTATTTTGTACAAAATAACTGGTACCGTAATGTTGTCGCCAATCATTAAAAGAACCATTAAAATTATAACTAGGATCATTATAATTCCCATCGTACCAATTGATACCGTCGTACGAATATCCTAAAAAATAACCATAATAACCACCACTACCAACAATCCATATGCTACCATTATTGGTTACATAACCAATATTCATGGAATTGTTATCAAAATTATTACTACTATCTATTACATTTATCCATGATGTTCCGTTGTTGATTGAATAACTTATGGAAGATTGGTTAGTATCACCTACTGCAACCCATATATTACCATTCACGGAAATACTATGAATCAAACTGTTAAATCCAAAAACAGCCGACGAAACAGTTGACCAATTGATACCGTCGGTAGAATTCATAAGTAGGGTAGTATTTCGAATGGTATCAGTACCACCTGCAATCCATATAGACCCATTATTTGCAACACTATACATGATGGAAGTAGAATTTAATCCGTTACAATCGTACCAATGAATACCGTCCGTAGAATATGCTATCGAAATATTTCCTGATAACCCCATATTTTGTCCTGTGGCTACCCATAGTACTCCATTCCAAACAACTGTAAAAACCGCACTATTTACACTATTACCAACATAAGTAACCGGATTCCAGGCAATTCCATTGTAAGAATAGTATAATATATTATAATTATTTGTTGATGATGCAGTTACACCGGCAACCCAAATAATTCCATTCCATTGTAACGTATTACCCGAAACAAACAATCCATTGGATGATACGATATTCCAACAATTATCAAAAGGGGATACTAAAAAATTACCGGTATTATCTAGACCAATCATTTGTTTATTTGCGGTTGAAACTGAATAAAGTGAATTGGTGGTGGTTGAAATGATATTCGTCGATATCATGGTATTGTTGGATCCTAGTGCCTGTAAAGATCCTCCGATAACCATATTTCCACTGATTCCGGCTCCACCAATTACTTGTAATGAACCACTTTGTGTTGTATTTGCTGGGGTATTACCATTGATGGTTATATTCTGATCTATTCGTGTATTTCCTTTTACATACAATCCACCCTGGGTGATTTGTAATGCACCAGTATTCGAACCGGATGTATTTTGTGTTCCTTGAATTACGATTGAATTACCGACGACCATACTTTTTTTAACACCAATTCCGCCAGATACTCGTACAGATCCGTTAGTAAATGAAGTTGAATCTTCAGTACCTGACACAATTACCGATTTTCCTACATAGATATTTCCACCCAATCCGATACCTCCACTTACTTGCACGGCGCCACTATTCGTCGACCATGCATCGGTAGTACCGTATACGGTTAATCCATTGTATCCATAGATAGTACCACCAACATTGATTGATTTTTCAATACCAATTCCACCTTTACAATAAATAGCTCCATCGTGTGGTGTGAATGAATCAGTATCAGAAATAAAAATAACATTGTTAGAAATTTCCGGGGGGACAAATTGACCAACACCTACGGTGGTTCCAGCAATGATCAGATTACTATTTTCCGAAAGAACCAAATCACCATTATTAATTTTTATTCCAGCATTTACATTGAGCACGGGCAGATTATTATAATATCCACTATAAAGTTTGACATTGTATGGGAATTGAATACCCGCACCATTGTTCACATATACATTTCCATTTAAATAAGTATTCCCGGAGACGGTAAAATTCTGATAATTCGCGGAATTACCGGTGACAATACCGTTTTGAACAATGTTTCCTGATTGAACAATGTTTCCTGATTGAACAATGTTTCCCGATTGAACAATGTTTCCTGATAAATATGTATTACCATTTACTGACATACTTCCTGATATATTTGTAAATTGATCAACCAACAACCCCTTGTAAACGCGAAGATTTCCTCCGATCATTGTATCTTTTCCAATACCCATTCCTCCAGAAATCACCATAGATCCTGTGGTAACATTGTATGAATTATTTGAATTAGGTAATAGAACATTCCCTCCAATGGTAACAGTACCGCGAATTCCGACTCCGCCCTGAACAATTAACGAACCTACATTGGTGCTTGTGTTATTAGAATCGATATTTCCAAGAATAGTAACTGTATTTCCAACAAAAATATTTCCTGCCACTCCAATACCACCCTTTACACTGATTGATCCGGTGGAGGTGGATGTTGCATCTTGTGGATCGTATACTTGTAATTTTTGGCCAATTACCACATTTCCAGTGGTACTTAACCCCCCGTATATAATAAGCGTACCTGTACCGGTACCGGTAGCATCATACGAATTGGTGATTCCCAAAGACAATGCCCCGGGTAATAAAAATGTTCCTGGTATTGTGACAGTTTCGTTAACGGTTCCAATCACAATTTGATGACTTGCGTCGATCATTGCACCGTATCCAATCGCGGTGGAATTGTATAAGGCATTCCGATTACTTCCAGTATTTGCTCCCAAAAACGTACTATTGAAAACAATATTGTTATTTGAATAATTGGCATTATACCCAGAATTATAACCGAGAGCTGTGTTATATCCAATCGCCGTGCTATCAAGACTATATGCAGATAAATTGGAAAGAGTATTACTACCTATAGAAGTATTATAATTTCGGACATTATTGTTATTAAGTGATTGGTATCCGAATACGGTATTGTGAATACTTTTTCCACCATATACAGTACCTGAATTATATCCTACAATTGTATTATTACAAGAATCATTCGGTAAAATATTGGTCGAATTACTTATAAAAATGTTGGAATTCGATAAATCCTGGAAAATAAATCGTTTGGTATTTATATTTCCATATACATTCAGATTTAAACCCACGCCTAACCCGCCACTAACTACGAGTGTCCCTGTACTATATGATTTAGATTCGGTTGTTCCCTGTATGATCATATTATTTCCGACAATTAAGTTTGCACCGATACTTACTCCACCCTGTACAATGAGTGCTCCGGTTCCAGTAGTTGTTATGGCGTCTTTCGTTCCACGGATGATTACATTTTGCGAAAAAGATGTATCTATTCCTTGAAACAATGTACCGGGTAGAATGGAATTCAGTAAATTTGACCCAATATATATATTATTCAAATCTGTAATAGATAATAACCCGGTGATATTTACATTTTTATTCATAATTACATTACCAGTAACATTCATACTACCACCGATGGTAACATTTTTACCAATACCGACTCCACCATAAACAACCAATGCACCCGAATTCGTGGTTGTCGAATCGGCGGTTCCGTAGGTGGTGACAGAATTTCCGATAAATACACTATTTGCAATTCCTATCCCCCCACTAACGACGAGGGTTCCTGTATTCGTGGATACTGAATCGGTAGTACCAAAGATGGACATATATTTTCCTACCACTACATTCGAATTGATTTGTACTCCACCATATATTGTCATGGCTGAACCCGTATTATTTGAAACATTTGCATTTACATCCTGTGTGTTACTATTTACGATTATACCGCTCACGGATAAACTTTTGGATATTGTTACTCCACCTGATACCAGTAGTGTATTCTGTCCATTTTGAAATGGATCGGACGTACCTTGTATTTTCAATGTATTACCAATCACCACATTTTTACCAATACCTACCCCACCGGAAATAATCAATGCACCAGAACTGATATCGGTAGCGTCCGTTGTACCGTAAGCGGTAATTGAATTTCCAATAACCATACTTTTACCAATACCGGCACCACCCGACACAACAAACGCACCTGAATTTATCGTAGTAGTATCAACAACCCCAAATACATTAACATTATTACCAATAATCATGTCTTTTGCTATACCAACTCCACCATAAACAACCAACGATCCAGATGAAGTAGATACTGTATTGGATGTTCCGTAAGCGGTAATTGAATTTCCGACAAATAATGTTTTTCCAATACCGACACCGCCGGAAATAACCAATGTACCTGAACTGATATCGGTAGCATCTTTTGTACCGTAAGCTAGTATTGAATTTCCGACGAACATTGTTTTACCGATACTAGCGCCGCCTGATACAACCAACGCACCTGAATTTATATTGGTAGCGTCCGCTGTACCGTAAGATGTGATTGAATTTCCTACGAACAATGTTTTACCAATACCGACGCCACCGGAAATGACCAATGCGCCTGAATTTATATTAGTCGCATCTTTTTCACCGTAAGCTGTGATTGAATTTCCAACGAACAATGTTTTACCTATACTAGTACCACCGGAAACAACCAATGCTCCTGAACCAAGATTGGTCGAATCTATCGTACCATATGCGGTGATCGAATTACCGACAATTATGTTACTGGTAACAACTATATTATTTCCAACAAACAAATTTGCACCTATTCCTAATCCGCCCCCGACAACGATTGTACCCGTAGTAACCGAAACCGAATCTCGAGTATTCGAACATATGACTAACCCGCCAATATTTGTATTACCCATGATTCCAATACCTCCATTCACCACCACTGTTCCGGTGTTATTGGAAACTGATGCGACGTTTCCGTTTACGGAAAGACTATTTTGAATAGAAACCGATTTTACTACATTTAATTTATCAGAAACATTCACTGTTCCAGAATATCCGTAATCCGTACATATTGAAACTGGTGCGGTCTTACCAGGAGTGTTTTTATATGTACTATTTGGTGTCCAGTTGATTCCATCATACGAGTATTGTAATTCTGCGAAATCAACAATAACAGTTCCAGCACCCAACACTAACCATTTTGTTCCGTCCCATGTAGCGGTGATACAATATTGAAAATTGGTGGTACCGAGTCCGATCCAATTGTATCCATCATACGAGTAAGCCAAACTATTTGTACATGGATTTATATAATTATCTCCTGCGCAAGCTAACCACATATTATGATCCCCATTCCATGCCAAATCATTGATGATACCATTCAGAACCGGACTATAATAAGATTTCCAATTGATACCATCATACGAGTAAGCCAGGTTGTCCGAAGATATGTCGTATTTACCACTGATGGCTAACCAAAATGTACCGTTCCATACCACTTTTTTGGCGCCATATTTTAATATTTTTTGATTCGTTTGATCAGCGATCCTCCAATTGATTCCATCTTGCGAGTATGCAATCGTAATGCTGGGATTATCGGTTGAACTCATCCAGGTTGTAACCCACGTTTCACCATTCCATGCAATCCAGGTAGCATAATCTGTTGATAGTAAATTAACGGATGTATTTGAACTATTTTGCATACCGATCGGAGAAGATGCCGACAATGGGGCTCCTGTCCAATTGACTCCATCAGGTGATGTTGCCAAATAGTTGGTTCCTAATACACCACAAGCCGTCCATTGTGACCCACTCCATACCACACCATACGCACCACCAATCTTTGCGTTGATTGAGCCGAAAATTTGTGTACCGCTTGTACCGCTATCCATGGGTACTACCCCTGTAAGGGGGTTGAAATTCGTAGATGATGTACATGCTATCGAATAATGTCCCGAACCCACCGCAACCCATATAAATCCATTCCATACGATTGTATTTACTTGACTCGGCCGACTGTTATTTCCAAGATAAAATGGCGTATTATTTTTCGTAGAAACATATTGAAATGTCTGTCCATTCGTCGAATACGCAACTGTTTGTAAAGAAGCAATAACATACGTTACAGTCGGTTTTTTGTTTACATAGATTGAATTGGCATTTTCAACTACCGTTAATAAATAAGGTGCACTCGTATTTCCTACAAAACTAAATCCACGGTTACTTGGAAATATAATTTTACCGGTTATTTCCATATTCGACACAAATAGTGTTCCTCGAACACGTGTGTCTTGATCTATTTCTACATATCCACCTTTAGCTTCAGTATTAACAACATGAACATTTCCATTGATGGTAACTAGACCATTGAATGTAGGATCATTAGGTACATATGTATTACCTTCCCATTTGGGTTGTTTGTATAAAATAGTAGAAAAACGCGAATTTGCTAATTGAGAATATTGTTGAGCCTGAGTAATTTGCGAATCATTTATACCGGTTACCACCCCCATTGTAGTTGTATTATTTGTTATCACATTACCACGTAACAAACTACGATATTGTGTTTTTAAATTCTGAATGTTATTGTTCTCTGAGGAACGATTTAAACTAAACATTTAGTAAATATATGTATCTTTTATTATTGGAACAATTACACTCTATATGATGCCACTATACAAGAACTGTCCGATTATATACCCGGAATAATTACCTAATATTCCCGGTTACATCTTTTTTGTGATTTACCTTGAAATTTGCTATGATACCCCGTAAACATATTGCAACCATCACTACTAACTCTGGTCAGTGGGCAGAATGCCTACGCACAGGGACCAAAGATCCCCTATTACTACTAACTTCGAAGGTGGCAGAGCCACCGGAGAAGTTTGGCAAGGGGCTTTCAGCCTCTTCACTACTAACTTCGAAGGTGGCAGAGCCACCGGAGAAGTTTGGTAAGGGGGCAACGAGGAACGTTAGTCTGTTCACTACTAACTTCGAAGGCGACGGAATTGAAACATAAGCCGGAGCAATTTCTTCAAACTCCTCCGGTGGCTTTGCCACCTTCAGAGTTAGTAGTAATAGGGGACCTTTGGTCCCTGTGCGAAGGCATTTTGCCCTCTGACCAAAGCCTCTGTATTACTAACTCAGAATGTGACCTACGGTCACTGGAAGTGTTTGTACAGTAAATATGTGTAAAAATTGAAAACACCGTTTCATAAAATGAATGTATGGTTACCTCCGAAAATTGAATAGATATATGTTATGACAATAATCTATCCTATCACCTACTGAATTTCAAATTCAAATATATCAAACATGAGTTCCGTTGCTAAAATTCAATCTGACCGTGCAAATCTTTCACAACAATATCAACAAAAAACAGATAAACAACATATATTGGAAAATCCTGATACATATATTGGTTCTGTAGAGAATGTTGATGCAAATATGTGGGTAGCATCCTCACCATTGGCAGATAGTCGATTCGTCCTAAAGCATTTCGAATATATTCCCGGGTTGTACAAATTATTTGATGAAGGTATTGTCAATGCGCGTGATCATGTAATTCGTATGAATCAAAAAATTTCGGATAACTCGGTACCCGATCATCGTGCGGTTTCTTATATTGATACTACCATCTCTGATGATGGTACGATTACGTTTGAAAACGACGGAAACGGTATCGATGTAGCCAAACACCCCGAATACGATATTTGGATTCCAGAAATGATTTTCGGCCATTTACGTACTTCTACGAACTACAACCAAGAAGAACAACGTATTGTCGGAGGTAAAAATGGATTTGGATTCAAATTAGTACTCATTTGGTCAACCTATGGTAAAATTGAGACGGTAGACCATGTTCGTGGTTTGAAATACACACAAGAATTTCACAACAATTTAGAAAAAATCGACCCCCCTGTAATTAAATCAGTGAAATCAGTCAAACCATATACTCGTGTAACCTTTAAACCGGATTATGCACGGTTCGGTGCGGTGGGAGGACTATCTCCAGACATGTTGGCACTTTTCCGGAAACGTGTGTCCGATATTGCAGCAGTGACAGATCAAAGTATAAAAAAAATCAAAGTCTCACTCAATGGAACGGTCATACCCATCAAAAATTTCCAACAATACATTGACATGTATATTGGAAAAGCGAGAGGTGCTGGAGCAACCATTTCTACCAACGAAACCGCTTCAGAAGACGGTAATGGGTCTGTCGCCAGTAATACGAACACATCGACGGTTACCTACGCAAAACGTGTATATGAAGAGGGGTCGGATAGATGGGAATATGCGGTGGCATTATCACCAACACATCAATTCGAGCAAGTGTCTTTTGTGAATGGTATTTGTACACATAAAGGTGGAAAACACGTTGATTATATTTTGGGACAAATCACTCGTAAATTGTCTGCCTATATTGAAAAAAAGAAAAAGATTACGGTAAATCCAAACACCATCAAAGAACAGTTGTTTCTGTTTTTGCGGTGTGATGTGGTGAATCCCGCGTTTGATAGTCAAACCAAAGATTTTATGAATACCCCATCGAACAAATTCGGGTCTAGTTGTACCGTGAGTGATGCTTTTATCGAAAAAGTGGCTAAAATGGGTGTAATGGATGCGGCCTGTTCTCTTACCGAATTGAAAGAACGTAACATTGCCGCCAAAAAAACCGACGGTGTGAAAACACGTACCGTGCGTGGTATTGCGAATTTCATCGATGCAAACCACGCCGGAACCGCACAATCCAAAGACTGTGTATTGATTCTATGTGAAGGACTTTCAGCAATGTCGGGTGTAGTAAGTGGTCTCTCAAGTGAGGACCGTAATCGATATGGTATTTATCCTCTCAAGGGAAAATTACTCAATGTACGCGGTGAAAACATCAAACGTATTTCCGAGAACAAAGAGATTACCGATTTAAAGAAGATTTTAGGACTGGAGACTGGGCGTGAATACAATTCGATGGAAGACGTGAATCGTCAATTGCGTTACGGAAAGGTCATGTTCCTGGTGGATTCGGATTTGGACGGATCTCATATCAAAGGTTTGTGTGTGAATTTGTTCCAAAGTGAATGGACGTCGTTGTTTCGTATCAATGGATTCTTATCGTTTATGAATACACCCATTTTACGTGCGAAAAAAGGAAATCAAATACAAGTATTTTATCACGAAGGTGAATACGAGGTCTGGAAAAACCAATTTCCAGATGCACAACCGTCGGGGTGGACGATGAAGTATTTCAAAGGATTGGGTACATCTACCGCGGTGGAATTCAAGGAATATTTTGCGAATAAAAAAATTGTGGATTTCGCTTATCAACCCACGATCAGTGATGATATGATTGATAAAATCTTTAATAAAAAACGTGCCGACGAACGTAAAACGTGGTTGGGGAATTATGAACGTAGTTCTTATTTGGATACGACCAATACACAAATTTCCTACAATGATTTTGTCAACAAAGAGCTTATTCACTTTTCCATCTACGATTGCGAACGAAGTATTCCCAACATGGTGGATGGTCTTAAAACATCTCTCCGAAAGATTTTGTATTGTGCGTTCAAAAGACGACTTACTTCCGAGGTCAAAGTGGCTCAATTTTCCGGATATGTGTCCGAACATAGTGAATATCATCACGGTGAATCTAGTCTGAATTCATCCATCATTGGTATGGCACAGAATTTTGTGGGGAGTAACAATTTGAATTTATTAGAACCCCATGGACAGTTTGGTGGACGTCTGTTCGGTGGTGACGATTGTGCTTCCGAGAGATATATCTTTACCCAACTCAATCCATTGACCCGATTTGTTTTCCCCGAAACCGATGATCCCATCATGAAATATTTGAACGAAGAGGGTACCATGATCGAACCTGAATATTATGTACCCATTTTACCAATGGTGTTGGTCAACGGTATTTCCGGAATCGGTACAGGATTTTCATCATCAATTCCCCCATTTTGTCCAACTCAACTCGTCGACTATATTCGTAAACGTTTACGTGGTGACACATCGACCACCGTATTTGTGCCTTATTATGAGAATTTTCTAGGTACAGTATCTGTGATACCCGATGAACCCAACAAATATCTGATCAAAGGTGTATATCAAAAAATAGACGAAGACAAAATACGTATTACAGAGTTACCCGTGGGAACATGGACGATGCCCTATCTAACTTTTCTGGAAGGATTGGTCGATGGTGGTGTTGACAAGGCGGGTAAACGCCTTGCCCCCACCATCAAAGATTTTGTATCGAATTCCACGGAGAAAATGGTCGATATCCAGGTGACATTTCCCAAAGGTAGGTTGGCCGAACTGGAGACGGGTGTCGCGGGTGGGGTAGACAAAGTATTGAAATTGTCGACCACCGTCTCTACCACCAACATGCATTTATTTGATGCTGAATGCAAGTTGAAAAAATATACGACCATTTCCGAAATCATTGACGCGTTTAGTATGGTTCGATTGGCCACCTATCATCAACGTAAGGTCGCACAAATCGAAGAGATGGAACGGGTATTGGTGAAACTATCGAACAAGGCAAAATATATTCAATGTGTGTTAGATGGTACCATTGATTTACGACGTAAAACCACAGAACAAATCGATACCATGTTACTTGAACATGGCCTTGTAAAATTAGGTGATCACGGTTACGATTATTTGGTGAAAATGCCCATGGTATCCGTGTCTACCGAACAGGTGGATAAACTCATGAAAGAAAAGGCAGATACGGAAACCGCATTGGCGATTTTACGATCCACCACAGTGGAACAAATCTGGCTCCGAGAACTGGACGAATTTGAAATCCAATACGGTATGTATGTGAATAAACGGAAGACAGAATATACGGTAGGCGCGCCAAAAGACGGAGGTGCTGGTTCTCGTAAAAAAATGGTGGTTAAAAATAAGAAATAATAAAAATATATTAGGTTGTCGCATTTGCGTCTAAGTGTAACGACTCCATATCCGACAATTCACGTAACATCTGAATATGTGTCTTACTTTGCCCACATATCGATATTTTATCGTCCATTCTTTTCAAGGATTTATCACTCGTCAACATATCCTGATACGTATCATACAATTTTCCGTTGTATCTCTCTATCAGTCTCATTACCACCATTTTTTCTTCTTCCGTTTCATAGTTACTATAATTCAACCAGTATTCTATTACCGCCGGACATTCCGGCTTCCATTCGTCATTCTCATGCACCAACAACGGCACCGGCTGATTCGCACCTTCACTCTGTACCATATTCGTGATACACCGTAAGGGTCTTTTCTCTATCGGTAACAATTCCATCTTGTTTTGTAATATTTTGTTGGCCCCCTGTACATAAAATCGGTTCTTGTCCAAGATCTTGAAATCGTCCTTGTCGAATTGTAACGTCTCTATAAACTGGTCAATGTTCAAGGCATCTTTACAGTGGGTATTCAAATAATTCAAATATATATTAATATTGTTGTTATTGTTGTTGGTGGTATTGTTGTTCGTTGTATTCGAAACCTGTGGTGTATTCGCCATCATGGTCTTGATCTCTTTCAACTCTGTTGATAACTGACTGACAGTTTCTAACAAAATACCTATCGTGTTTGTTTGGTCGGGAGCGGGAGCGGGAGTGGGCGAGTGGGTACACGTTTTTTTGTGACGATATAATCCTGATTTTGTTGCGTATTTTTTTTTACATGCATTACATTCGAGTGTTTTTTCCGGCAAAGGTGTCATGGATACCAAACACCGGTCGTATTGTTCCAAATGTCGTTTTGATTTCATATGATTATCATATGCGCACTTAAAATTTGTAGTATATTCACAGCATTCACAAGTACGAATCACCATATTATATATTATGTAAAGATTTTTATTTATGTTGTTTTTCCCAAGGTTGTTCAATCGAATACTGGAACTTTTATTCGAAATATGGCATTTAAAAGTTCCTGTATTCGATTCCTGAATCTGTCTTTGAAAAGATGGTAGGTATATTTTTTTTGGGAATCCAATCTTCCAATTTTATTAAGGTGGCTACCATATTTTTCATAAAATAGGTTAATCGAATACTGGAACTTTTATTCGAAATATGGCATTTAAAAGTTCCTGTATTCGATTCCTGAATCTGTCTTTGAAAAGATGGTAGGTATATTTTTTTTGGGAATCCAATCTTCCAATTTTATTAAG